>Ga0194048_10000060_pt1 | contig 46044 bp, 42 predicted proteins | sample JunL225m_MetaG_FD_161685 | JGI IMG/M metagenome (GOLD analysis project Ga0194048, IMG submission 161685) | Anoxic zone freshwater microbial communities from boreal shield lake in IISD Experimental Lakes Area, Ontario, Canada - Jun2016-L222-5m | ecosystem: Environmental > Aquatic > Freshwater >...
AGTCGGACTGCGAACCCATGATAATACCCACTTGCGGGCTGGGAGATGATGAGCGAGCCATGGCTTGAGCGTGCAACTCTCGGCTCATCTGTGAAGCCCGAACCTTAAAATCTATTCGGTGTAGGGTACGTATTCGGGGACGAGTACCTTTATCCCCTGCTTACAGGCATTACGGTCTTGGTCTAATAACCGCTGCACCCCGTCAACCACCTTGGCGAGATGGGCATATGATGGGGGCGGGGTGACAAATCGATAAACCCGCGGGTGGGACGTTGGCTGATAGGCCTCACCCTCATGATGGAGCTCCTCCACTAATTTTTCGCCAGGTCGGAGGCCGACAATCTTAATCTCAATATCGACCCCTGGGCGGAACCCGCTGAGCTCAATCAATTGCTTGGCCACATCGATAATTTTTAATGGCTTACCCATTTCCAAGACGAGAATCTCACCGCTTTGCCCTAAGGTCGCAGATTGCAAGACCAGCCCGACTGCCTCTGGGATGGTCATGAAATAGCGCTGCACGTCGGGATGGGTTAAAGTCACGGGTCCGCCTGCCATGATTTGTTTTTTAAATAATGGAATAACCGAACCGGAAGAGCCGAGGACATTGCCGAAGCGGACGGCGCAAAATTTTGTGCGGTTCCCCGGGCGGGCCTGCATCGCTTGCACGATCATTTCCGCCAAACGTTTCGTCGCGCCCATCACATTCGTGGGGTTAACGGCTTTATCCGAAGAAATTAGGACGAACTGCTCCGCATTAAATTCTGAGGCCAGGGTCGCGACCATGGCAGTGCCGAGCGCGTTATTCTTCAGGGCCTCACCCGGCTGAGATTCCATCATAGGCACATGCTTGTGGGCGGCGGCGTGTAAGACTAAAGCGGGACAATAACGCTGAAAAATTTCCCTCATCCTGGAAGCGTCGGTCACGTCGCCGATGAGCGGCGTGATGATTGCGCCTTGCCCCTTCTCGATAAGTTCTTGCTCAATCTGGAAAAGGAGAACCTCGCATTGTTCGACCAGAATCAGGCGGGCGGCCCCACGGGTGGCAATCTGGTGGCAGATTTCTCGACCAATACTGCCGCCAGCCCCGGTCACTAAAACCGTTCGACCAGTAATCATCGCAGCAATCGCATTATTATCCAGGACGGCGGGTTCTCGGCCCAATAAGTCTTCAACCGAGACTGGCCGGAGGTCGGTGGCTCTTACTTTCCCGCCCGCCAGTTCCGTCAGCGAGGGTACCGTCAGGACGCGTAAATTATTGGCCGCTGCCAGCGTGCTAATCTCCCGGATTCTCTTCGCGCTGGTCATCGGTAACGCTAAAATAATTTCGCTAACTCCTAATTTTTCGTTTATTTTTGAAATCAACTCAGGACCTCCGACCACTCTGATGCCATGGATATCTAGGCCGTGCTTTCGAATATTATCATCGAGGAAACAAACCGGCAAAAGACCGTGCCCGCGACGGGCTAAGAGATTCGCCACTAATTCCTCGCCCGCCTGACCCGCCCCGATAATTGCGACCCGCTCAACGATGCCGCGCGTTTCGCTATCTTTCCCCCAAAAACGTTCGCGTAAAGTCCGGATAACGACTCGGAAGCCGATAAAAATAACCAGCGAGAGATTGAAGTCGGTGAGAATCACACCCCGCGGGATTTTAAATGCACCATAGGGGTCGACGTCCCCGATGAAGGAGGAGGCGAAGACCATGACGATCGAAGTGGCGAAAAGCGCGACGACCAGCCGGAGTGCATCAGGCAGGCGGAAATAGTAAAAGACCCCCCTAAATTGCCCTATCAGGAACAAGGCGATTACTTTAAGTGGAATAATCCATAACAAAGCCAGCGGACGCTGGTGATTGAGGAATTGATCGGCGGTCTGGGCATCAATCAAACCCCCTTCGATAAAGCCGCCGAAGCGGAATTCGTAGGCAAACCATAAGCAAAGGGCCGTGAGGACTCCGTAGATTGCAGAATAGAAGCTAACTCTCTGAATGGGACTGACGGGCGTCGGCATGGTTAATGATTAATCACTGAAAGTTATTTTTATCTATAATATAGTCAAACCGCCTCAATTAATTAACCCATGTGCATTAATTAAGATGTTCTTAATCAACGATTATGCGGAATCCAAGTGTCCGCCTTTTTTCTCTTTTGTTGACGCTCCTTACAAGCAACCCTGGCGCGGCGGGAGAAGTCACACTACCCCCGACGACCTGCCCCAGGCCGGCGACGGTTTCGTTATCTGTCCATTCTTCGACATTCCCCAAAATATCGTAAAGGCCCAAGGCGTTAGGCTGCGAGGTCGCCACGGGTCGCGTATTCACCCCGTCGGTATTTTCAAACGTCCATGCCTGACTCCCTGCGGGAAGCTTGCTCACGTCGCCAGCAGCCGCGCGGAATTCGTCCAAAGATGGTAATCTTACCTTGGCGCCCAAGGCCCAGCCTAACTTCTGGCAAAATATTTGGGCATCGGCATACGAGACTGACTCGACGGGATGGGCTTCGCGCTGAAGGGCGCTAGGATTGGCGCCCATCAAGGAGGTATAAAGCCCCTGCGAAACCTCTTGGCGATAAATCTTAGAGCGGGCAAAAGGGGCTGGGAGCGGCACTAAAGCCGTGTCAATGGAAGCGAGAAGCGCCCGGAGCGTAGCTTCTCGATCTACGATAAACTCCAGCTCTTGCCGCGTAAGGTCGTCGGGCAAGAACACCCCGGTGTTGTCCTCCGCTAATTTGCGTGCGGCGGCTAAATGCGTCGTCGCAAGTTGGGCGGCGGCAAGCGCATGGCGGCCTTGAAGTTGCTGATGCAGTTGCTCGACACCTTGATAGACCGCCGTGACCTGGTCGTGGGCTCGGGCGAAATTCATCCGCACGATCAGTTTCGCTTCACGGGTCCGATCGGCGTGACGGCTTTTGGGAAATTCTACTAAAAGTTGGTTGAAGGCGACGATGGCATCCTTCCAGCCCCGGGATGCAGGCTCCCACTGGTTCAGTTTCTCCAGTTTTTCGGCCGTCTTAATCTGCTGGTCCACCTCAACCATCATGTTACCGGATAGGGCCGTTTCGCGTTTAACTTCAAGCACATCGACTCTTTTGAATTCGGTATCGCGGACATCGCGATAGCGGCCGAGAAACTCCGTCTCGCATTCGATGGCTTGGCTGAATTTATCCGCAGCGACGGAAAACTTGCCTGCTGCTTCGAGGATCTCTCCTTCTTTCTCAAGATTCCGGCCCTTCCGCCAGAGGGGCTCGGCCTCTAGGCTGCGTAAGCGCGTATCCAAGCGGGCGATTTTCCCCGGGTCGACCAAGCCCGAGAAAAGCCATTTTTTGCTGATCTCTTTTTCGCTTTCCAGGGCAGAGCGCAAAAGCTTCATGGCTTCTTCCGGCTGGGTCTTGGCAATGACCATCGCCTTAGCTTCCGCCTGATTAGCCAAAACCCTCAAGTTCTCGCCACGGATAAGGTGCAAATTGTGCCGCAATACTTCGAGTCGGTAATTGTCAGCACCCAAGGCCCCGCGCGCCGAAACATAATCCTCTTGGGCTTGAAGCGCTTGCTCGAGTAATTTGATATCAGCTTCCTCCAGGACGTTCTTGCTTAGGCGGGCTTTCGCGAAAGCGGCTTCGTAATCCAAAGACTGGGCCCGCAGCTGACTGACCTCTTCGGTCGTCAAGATTCCCTCGACTTGGCGGGTAAGCCTTCGGTCACTATACATCAGCCATGCAATGGTCACGCCGAAGCCGACGATGACCAACACCACGGCAAGGATGCGGGTCCACTTCAATAGGGCCACCCGGAACGCCGATGTCTGTCGCGGAACGCGCAGGTTCTGTCCTCTTATAAAGTCAGATTGGGGATTGGGTGGACGGGTAGACATGGAATCCGGCGTGCTTTATCGCTGGCAGTTTGTTTGCTTTAATAGTTTCATAGGCTGGTACATCAAAGACATACCATCAACCTTGGAAAATGGCACAATTTAAGCGCATAGCCGTCGTCGGCGCCGGCCTCATCGGTGGCTCCATCCTGCTGGCGGCCTCCCGCCGGAAGCTGGCGGGATCTTTGGCCTGTTGGTCAAGATCAGCAGCCTCTCGGGAGGCTCTGAAACGTTTTGGGGTGGCGGAAGTTTTTGAGTCGGCGGCGGATTGCGTCAGAGGCGCCGATTTGGTCGTAGTCACGACCCCGGTTGATAAGGCCGAAGAAACCTTCCGCTCCATCGCCTCTGGCTTGAATCCGGGCGCCTTGATCACGGATGCGGGGAGTATTAAATTAGCCATTCAGGTAGCGGCCCGCCATTTGCCTCAGGCGAATACCTTTGTGGGCGCCCACCCCATGGCAGGTTCGGAGAAAGCCGGCGCGGCCCATGCGGCTGCCACGCTCTTTGAAGGGCGTCCCTGCTTTGTGACCCCGACCGGCCAAGAGCCTCGCGAAGCCGTGGAGCGCATCCATGCCTTTTGGCGGGACCTCGGCTCGTCGACCACGGAAATGGATGCGGCTAAACACGACGAGATTGTCGCAGCCATTAGCCATATTCCGCATGCGTCGGCGGCGGCGCTCATGCTCGCGGTTGCCAGCTTGCCCGCCTTTGACCCTCATACGGCGGGGCAAGGTTTACGGGATGCGACCCGGATTGCCGCCGGCGAAGAAAATCTTTGGGTGGGTATTCTCTTGGCCAACGCCCGTCATGTCGCGACGGGCCTACGCATCACGGAAGAGCGAACCGCTGAATTACGCCGGGCCATCGAAGCCGGCGACGCCGTGGTTCTTCATAAACTCTTAGCCGAGGCCCGCATCGCCCGTCAGGCGCTTGATTGTTCGCGATGAATGAATCTTTAATCATCCTGCCTTTTCAAACCCCGGCGCGCGGCGTCGCCCAAGTCCCGGGGTCTAAAAGTATCACTAACCGCGCCCTGATCTTGGCCGCCTTGGCCGAAGGTGAAACCGTCCTGACTGGGGCGCTCTTCAGCCGAGATACCAAAATCTTGATTGTGGCGCTCCGCGAACTTGGTTTCGAAGTCATCGTCGACGAGGTTGCACTCGTTATCCGCGTCCACGGTCTCGGCGGTCTTATTCCGAAATCATCTGCAACCTTACATGTCGGTAATGCCGGAACTGCCGCCCGCTTTTTGACCGCCTTCCTCGCCCTAGCTCCTGGCGGAAAATACTTCCTCGATGGCGACGAAGCCATGCGCGCTCGCCCGATAGCCGGGTTGCTCGCCGCCTTAAGCCATGCGGGCTGCCGCGCGCTGCAAGCTGACGGAACGCCGGCCACGGGCTTCCCGTTCACGCTTCATACCACTGGCAAATTAGGCGCGTTAGAAGTCGATGCTGCCACTTCCTCTCAATTACTCTCCGCGCTCTTGATGGTCTTGCCGCTTTCTCCTGGGGCATCCGTTAAGATGATTGGCGAAACTGTTTCCGAACCCTTTGTCGAAATGACGTCGCGGATGTGCGCGCAATTTGGCCGGCCCATCCGCCGCGATACCGATGGCCGATGGTTGTGTGATCATAGCGGCCCCTACCTGGCGCCTCAGCCGAGCTACGCCATCGAACCTGATGCCACGGCGGCAAGTTACTTCATCGCCCTTCCAGCCGTCACGGGACCTCGGGCTAGTGTGCGCATCCATGGCTATGCGGACGGCGGACTCCAGGGAGATACGGCCTTCGCCAAGGTTGCGGCAACCTGTGGCGCCGTCTTACGTCCCTCCCATGGCACCCTGGTAACTCAGAGTTGGGCCGGCATTCAGGGCGGAGATTTTGATTTCAATGCTTTCTCAGATACGTTTCTGACGCTGGCGGTACTGGCGACCCTAGCGACCCAACCGATAAAAATCCGCGGCATCGCCCACACCCGCAAACAGGAAACCGACCGCGTTCTAGCCATGGCCACGGAATTGGAGCGACTCGGCATCCGCGTCGTGCCTTCAGCGGCGGAACTTAAAGCCAATCCGGAACTTGCGGCCCTGACGATTTATCCTGACCGCGCCGCCTTACGTCGCACCGCTACCGCCGGCCCGATTTTAATTCATACTTACGAAGATCATCGCATGGCCATGAGCTTCGGGATCTTGGGCTCGTACGATCTTTTTGGAGATGGCCGACCATGGATTGCGATCGCTGATCCGTCCTGTACGGGAAAGACCTTCCCTAAATTCTTCACCGCCCTCGAGGCCTTACGCACTAATTTCGTCCGGATCTCCGTCGATGGCGGAGCCGCCTCCGGCAAATCCAGTACCAGCCGCGTACTGGCCCACGCCGTCGGCCTGCTGCACGTCGACACGGGTGCGCATTATCGCAGCCTCACTCGGGCGCTCGTCGATGCCGGGGCAAACTTGGAGGACGTCGCCTCCGTCGGACTCGCCTTACGCGGCCTCAAGATTGGCTCCCAAATCATTCCGCATCACGGCGCCCAATCTTCGCGCTTAATGCTCGCCGGTCATCTGCCCGAAGATACCGCGTTGCGGACGCCTGAAATCAATGCCGCGGTTTCGAAAGTCGCCGCACTACCAGTTGTGCGCCAATTCCTTTTGGAATATCAACGCAGCCAAGTAAAACTGGCACAGGACCATGGCTTTGCCGGAATCGTCATGGAAGGCCGTGATATCGGCTCCGTCGTCCTGCCTGATGCGGAAGTTCGCATCTTCCTAGAAGCCGATGCCGAAGCGCGCAGCTTACGGCGGGCCGCCGAAGGCCAAGCCGACGCCGTGACGCAACGCGATCACCTCGATTCCACCCGGAAGGTCGCTCCGTTGGTTTGTCCGAATGGCGCGACGCGGATCGATAACACCCGGCTCTCCCTCCAGGAAGTTGTCGAGCAGATCGTCGCTTTGGTTCGAGTGGCTGCGTTACCGCGATGATTCTTGAGTCAAAAAATATTCTCTATAAAGCCGTGTATCACGGGGCCCGGTCGTTCATCGAAGTCTTCTCCACCCTGGAAGTAGAAGGTTGGGAAAATATTCCCCAAGGGTCTTGTCTGTTCGCTTCCAACCACCAAAGCATGATTGATCCGCCGTTACTCGGTTCATGCCTGCCGCGGGAAATCTCCTTCGTGGCGCGCCGCACGCTTTTTGATAACCCCGTCTTCGGTTTCGTCATTCGTGCCTGCCATTCTATCCCGATCGATCGCGGCGCCGCTGACCTTGGGGCGATACGGGCGGCCTTGGCCGCCCTGGCCGATGACCGTGGTCTCTTGATTTTCCCGGAGGGCACTCGCAGCATCGATGGGGTCATCACGGAGGCCAAAGCGGGTGCTGGTCTCTTGGCGTGTAAGTCAGGGGCGCCGGTTGTTCCGATCCATATCCGCGGTGCGCGTGACATCCTGCCGAAAGGTTCACACTTCCCGGTAGGCTCCGCCCGCGTCCGGGTACGCTTTGGACCGGCCATTCCCGCTTCTTCTTATGACCCTGGCAAAGATCATCCCGATCGCTTCTTGGAAGCGTCGCGGAGAATCTTGCATGCGATCAAAGACTTACCCGACCACTGCGACCCAGGCCTTTAGGAAATGCGCTGAGGCATGACGACGCAGAGGAAGTCATCCTTCAGTCCACGAATCACGCCGGGGGACATCTCGTCCTTGAATTCAAAATCAATCTCGTCTTCCGTCAAAGCCTTGAGGGGGTCGATGATATACTGAGGATTGAAAGCGATGTTCACTTCTGGTCCGTCATATTTTACGGCAATCGGTTCGTGGGCTTCGCCGCTTTCGGACTTGGCAGAAATTTCGAGATTCTGGGTCTTCTTCGATACCGTCATGCGAATCGTGTTGTTGCGATCATCGGTCATCAGGGAGGCGCGATTCACGCTTTCGAGTATTTTTTCACGTTCGAGACGAACCTTCGAACCCGCTTCCTTGGGGATGACCTGGCGGTAGTTCGGGTAATTTCCTTCGACAACTTTAGAGACCAATTGGATGCGATCGACGAGGCCTTCTTCATTCTTCGGGATGTCGATGGTGAAGCCGACCTGGCGTTCGTTATTCGAGATATGGGCCATGCCGCCAGCCTTGAGTAATCGCATCAGCTCGATTATGGTGCGAGCTGGCAAGATTAACGCTAAAGGTTTATCGGCGCCTTCTAATTTACGTTCGCATTTCGCCAAACGGCGACCATCCGTGGCAACGACGGTTAATTTTCCTTCGGCGAATTCAAAGAAGACGCCGTTCAGAATATAACGGTTCTCATCGGATGACTGAGCGTAGCTGACTTTCCGCAGCATGTCTCCGAGATCATCTTGGTTAATTGAAATTGTTGGTTGGCCAGAGAAATTTGAAATCGGGGGGAATTGATCCGCGGGCAAGCCAGCGATCTGGAAAACTGAACTGCCGGAAGTTACTTTAACGCGGTCTTTGCCAGTCAGTTCTACGATGGTGTCGGCGTTCGAAAGCGCGCGGACGATGGGGACTAATTTTTTGACCGGCAACGTGATGCGTCCTGGTGAGGATACCGATGCTTTAATCCGACAGCAGATTCCCAGATCAAGGTTGGTGGTCGTCAGGGTGACCGTATCCCCTTCGGCTTCGATCAGGACGTTTTGGAGAATCGGCATCGTTGCGCGATTACCAACCACGTTGGTGACGCTGGAGAGTCCGTTGAAAAAATGGTTTCGGTTGACCTTGAACTTCATGATGCGGAAGAATTGAGGCATCGTGGGGGGTGAGGCAACTACGCAATGACCACATTCCCGGAAGACTGTATCTAATTATCTATCCATATATAAATACCAGTAGTAACAGTAGGCATCGGAATTCTGTGGATAGTTTCACAAGCCGTTGGATTACGAGGGATATGGGAAAAATGACGGGTTGTGCCGACATTGCGAACAACCCCTGATTTATTCACAACCGCCCTTAAACACGAATACCTCACGGACTATTCACAACGCAGACACATCTTCATCGTCATCTTCGGGGGCCGGGTCGATTTCACTCTTTTTCAGCAGAAATAAATGCCGGATGATTCCCCATATGATGTAACCCAGGAATAGGGCGGGAAAGGAGAACTCCGGGTATCGAAACACGATGGCAACGCTAATGATAATTAGAATAAAACCTCTCGTGCGGGCCCTTGATTTCCAATCCAGCTTCTTAAAACTCGGGAAACGGACATTACTGATCATCAGGTAAGAAATCACCAACATGAGCGGCAAAAGGGTCCAAGACCATGCCAGTAGGGTATGATCCAAAGGATCTTTGATTTCGCCGTTTCTCAGGAAGCGAGAAAGGACCAAGACCAGGGAGGCCATCACGCCGGCCGCGGCGGGCGATGGTAAGCCTACGAAATCACCCCCGGCTGCCCGTTTCTCATTCCCGGGAACTAGCGGATTGGTCAGCACGTTAAAGCGCGCCAGGCGCACTCCCACACAAAGCAGATAGATAAAGGCCAGCAGCCAGGTGGCCAATTGGACATTATCATTTTCGCCCGGTTTGATGATTAGGAAACAAGCCATGAGCGCGGGTGCGACTCCGAACGAAACCGTATCGGCGATAGAATCGAATTCGGCCCCGAAGAGCGATTCACGGTTGGTTGCGCGGGCTACCAGGCCGTCGAAAAGATCGCAAACACAGGCGAAAAGGATGAACCAGACCGCCCAGATATAGTGATCAGCGCGTTCGGCCGCTGGGAGCGCCGTGAAGCGGGCTTCGATGCAATTCTTGATGGCCAAAAAGCCGCAGAGCATATTGCCCGCCGTAAAAAGATTCGGCAGCAGGTAGATATGCGCGGCCTCTTCTGGACTGGAATAGGCAGGTTTTAAAGGTCTTTGGGACACGATTAGGATTTGGGTTCGTCGAGGTATTTCCAGAAGCCGCCCTCTTGTTCAAGGCGGGCTTCGTCTTCGGGGAAAGGAAGGTGAGAGCGAAAAGCGAAGTCGTTAAAGGTATGCCGATGTAAGACATAATTAGCCAGGAGCGACCCTTCGGTAGCCTCGAAATATATCCGGAATTCGCCGACGCGTAAACGGTGATACGTATGCCCGCCGCGCCGTACCGTACCGAGATCCGAACGTCCTTGCAGGAGGTCCTCCGGGGTGAGCGAAGAAAATGCTTCCACGACTTCCATTTGCTCCAGCGTCGGCAGTTTGCCTAAGACGTGCATCGCTTGATCGCTAAAATTAACTTGGTACATCTCTGGCATAAGGAAACGGAGGGTGACGAACTTCGGCAACCATTCAGTTACTGCGCTTCCAGCTCTTAAGCAGGTATTTCGCGCGCATTTCGACTAAATCCAGTACTTTTTCGAAATCTTTGGTTTCGCCATAGTAGGGATCTGGTAGGGGTTCCGTCCCTAAGAATAGGACGAGTTTATGTTGATGCTCGGCGGGACACTGGGGATGCAGCGCGCGTAGGTTTATCTCGTCCGCCGCCATGATGATATCGAAGTGCGCGAAGTCGGAGGTTTCAACCTGTCGCGCCCGAAGCGGGGATAAATCATAGCCTCGCGATTCTGCATGGCGAATCGTCCGTGGATCGGGCGGGTTGCCGATGTGGTAATTTTCCGTACCAGCGGAATCAAATTCGATGGCAAGGCCAGCCAGCCTCGCCTGGGCCCGCAGCACGGCCTCCATCGTCGGAGACCGGCAGATGTTGCCCATGCAGACGAGGAGGATACGTCTCGGACGCTTGCTCACTTACTTGCCGAGCAGCTTCTTGAGGCCATCCAAGTCCCGGCCGTTCTTGGTCAGAAGATCGCCATTTTTGCCGTATACGAGGAGCGTAGGGATGCCGGTCACGCCCTGTTCCATTTTAATTGCCCCGCCTCCCGCAGACCTGAAGGGGACGGCGGGCCAGGGCATTTTGGTTTCCTTCATGTAAGCGAACATCTGGGCCTCGTCATTGTCGCTACTGATAAAGACCACGGCGAGCTTGGCCTTGTTAGCGTTGGCAAACTTGACGAGTTGCGGCGTGAAGACGCGGCAGGGTGGGCACCAATGGGCAGAGCAGTACACCGCCACGGTCTTATTCTTCAGCGTAGCGAGGTCGACGTCCTTGCCGTTTGCATCGACTAGGCCTTCCGTGAAGCGGGTCTTCCAATCAAAGTCGGCGGCGGTGGCGAGGGCGGCGCAGAGCATGAGACTGAAGGCGGCGAGGAACGTTTTCATGGTGTAATTATAGCATAGTTCTCACCTCACCGGACATCGATAATCTTAATAATACCTATTTATTGAAAGAGCGTCGAAGCTGGCTTAGACCTTGCCGCCAAAACTTTGGTGGTCGTCGAGGTCGAGCACGTCGAACCAGGTCGTGATATCTTCCCGTTTGGCGCCGGCTGGGGTGGACGACTGATAATCGCTTAAACGTGCACGGCCACCGGGTGCCGAAGGAGCACGTGATTCATGGAAAGCGCTGAAAGCAGCGATTTCATGCCCGAGGCGGGGGATTTTCGCATGGGCCATCATCCAAGCTAATATTTCTCCGTCACCTAAGTCATTAGATACCTGAGACTTAAGTTCATCTTCGTTGATGCCGAGAAAGTCTAAGACGTTGCGATCCAAAGAGCAGCCGTAGGTGTATTCACCGTTTTTACCCGTCAGGGTTGCCCGGCATTTATCTAGCATGCGCGGAAGAATGACGAGGCCGCCAAGGCGGACGCGAGGGCTGCGGGGTGGGTGTTGGGTTAGGTCGTAGAGATCCTGGGGCATAAAATAAGGAAGAAATTCACGTTAGCCCCCCCTGCTTAAACGTGCAAGAACTGAGGTAAGAATGGAGGTTTGCCAAAATGTCACACACCCTCAATTTCTCGGCATGGCCTTGTTTGTCGCAGATATCACCGCCCTTCCCTTGACCCGGGATTGCTGGGTCGGGGCAGCTGCGGTGTTTTTGGCGGCAGCCCTCTTAGATTGGTATGCTCCGAGGGATAACTCAGGAAAACTTCAGGCCGCGGGGCTTTGGCTCCTCCGCGCCGGGTGGGTGCTTATTACGGCTATGCTGGCCTACCAAGGCTTACAGACGCGCGCCCTGCCGATTACTTCGGCAGCGGAGGTGCTTCTTTCCATCGCTTGGGGGCTTGCCGGCCTTGCGGGCTTTCTGGACCTGACTTTTAACCATCGTCTCCCAAGTTGGGCGATCGGTAGTGCGACTGCCGTTTGTCTGGTCATCGCCGCCGGGCTTGGCGTGGTCCCCCACCCTTCGGTGACTGCGAATAAGCCGATGTTGATGATGCATGTCGGGGCAGCCGTCCTCGCTTATTGTGTGCTTGCCGCCCAAGCGCTTAATTCGGCGGCTTACCTTTTGCAGGACCGGGCGCTCGCGAAACGTCAGTTCGGTGGCATCTACGCACTGCTCCCCTCGCTTGTGCCCTTAGATAGGGTCGGCAGCCAATTACTCGGCGCGGCGGTATGGCTCTTGGGCTTATCGTTGGTGATTGGCGCCACGGACTGGGCGCAACGCGATCTGGCGCTCGTCGCTCTTCCAAAACTATCCGCCTCGCTGCTTACGTGGGTGGCCGGACTTTATGTGATCATTCAGCGTCGTCGGCATCGCCTCGCTGGCGCCGCCTTCGCTCGCGCTTCGCTCTGGGCCTGCGTTCCTGCGCTCATCGCGCTTTATTTATCTTTGCCGCACGCCCGATGAGTGAACGACCTAAGAATCTGGTCGCACTCAGCGCGACGCATCGCACCGCGGGACTTGATGAGCGGGCCGCTTTCACGGTACCGTCCGGCGGGGCTGATATTTTTTATACGGCAGCGCGTGAAGCGGGTCTCCTTGAAGTAGTCCTGCTTGCCACCTGTAATCGACTGGAGGCTTATGCCGTCGGCGACGAAGCCGCGGCGCTTCATTTGCGCACGGCCTTGATGAAAGCCACGGGAGCTCCTACCGAGGCCCTAGATCAACACCTTCGTCCGTTGCCTGGCTTGCTGGCCGTCGAACATCTTTTCGGCGTCGTCTCCGGGCTTGATTCCCAGATGGTCGGAGAAGTTGAAATCGCCGGCCAGGCGAAGGATGCCTATGCCGACGCTTTGGCGCGCGGCATGACGGGCCCGATTCTGAACCGCGTCTTCCAGCGCGCTTTTCAGGCGGGCGCTTGGGCGCGGACCCATACCGGCATCGCGCAAGGACAGGTCAGCCTGGGTAATGTCGCGGTCGACCTAGCGATGCGGGCGTTTGGTTCTCTAACCGAAGCGCGGGTCCTGATTTTGGGCACGGGTGATGTCGGCCGACAGGTCGTCCAAGCGCTCGTTTCTCGCGGCGCTTCACAGGTAGCGGTCGCATCGCGTACGTTCGAAAACGCCCGCTTACTGGCCGAGGAATTTTCAGGCTCGGCGATGACGTTGGCGGACGCCTTGAGACAAGCGCATGCGCACGATGTCATCGTCGGATGTGCGACCGTCGAACGTGCCCTACTTGATTTCAATACGATGAGGGAGTTGACTGACCGGCGCCAAGGGCGACCCTTGTTGTTGGTCGATCTCGGCGTCCCGCGTAATTTCGATGCCGCCGGGCGGGCCTTGGCGGGCGTTTATCTGTGTGACCTTGACGATCTGGCTGGGGTGGCGAACGCCAACCTGAAGGCGCGCCTGGCGGAAGTCTCACGAGCACGCATAGCCTTGGCGGAAAAAGCGGCCCGCGCCTGGGGCGCCGCGAATCACTCCTTCAGCCCGGAGACCTGATTTTTATGAAACCCACCGTCCTGATCGTCGACGACGAGAAGCATTCACGCGAAGGTTTGCGGGCTGCCTTAGAAGATAAATACGAAACGTTCGTCGCTAAAGACGCCGCCGAGGCGATCCGCCTGATGCAGGACGTACCGCCGGATGCGGTCTTGACCGATTTACGGATGGCGGGCGAAGACGGCATGGCCGTGATCGACCGGGCGCTGAAACTGGCCAATCAACCCGTGTGCATCATGATGACTGCCTACGGTGACGTGGATACGGCGGTGCAAGCGATGAGCCGCGGCGCCTATTGGTTCATGCAGAAGCCGGTGGATTTGCGTCAGGTTGAAATCTTATTGGAGCGCGGCCTCAAGGCCCGCTCGACGGAAAAGGAAGTTGTCACGCTGAAGACGCGATTAGACCGAAAGTTTTCGCTCGGCGAAGTCGTGGGTTCCTCCGCTTCGCTACAACGCGCGATCGAGCAAGTCCGCGCCGTGGCGCCATCCAACGCGACCGTGTTGCTTCTCGGCGATACCGGGACGGGCAAGGAGCTTTTTGCGCAGATGATTCATCAGGCCAGCAATCGTTCGAAGGGCCCTTTCATGGCGGTACATTGCGCGGCGATTCCGGCGAACCTGTTAGAGAGTGAACTTTTCGGTCATGAAAAGGGAGCGTTCACCGGGGCGACGGAACGTCGCGTTGGACGCTTCGAATCGGCGGACGGTGGCACTTTGTTCTTGGATGAAATCGGCGAGATCGATGCGACGACCCAAGTTAAGCTACTCCGTTTCTTGGAGACGAGGGCGGTGGAGCGATTGGGTTCGCACCGGCCGATTGCCTTGGACCTCCGGCTGGTGTGCGCGACGAACCGCGACCTGAACCAAATGGTTAGAGAAGGTAAATTCCGCGAAGACTTGTATTATCGCCTCTCAGTCGTTCCGCTCCGCCTGCCATCGCTGCGCGAACGCCAAGACGACATCCCGCTGCTTTTGGCGCACTACCTCGCCCGTTTTGCCAAAGAGAACAATAGCGTGCCGGCCAAACTTTCATCTGAAGCGGAAGCGATTCTCGTTCATTATGGCTGGCCAGGGAATATTCGCGAGCTGCGGAACGCCTGTGAAAACCTCGCCGTCTTGCGCGCAGGTAAGGTCGTGGCCGCCGCCGATCTGGACGCACGTTTCTCCCAGCTCGAAACCCTGACCCGGTTTAATTCATCGGTCGGGTCAGCCCCGGTTCTCGATCGCGAGCAGAACGAGAAACACCTTTTACGGCAGGCCTTGGCGACCGCCGGTCGAAATCGCACGCGCGCGGCCGAACTGATGGGAATTTCCCGTCGGACGTTACACCGCAAACTACTCCAATGGCCCGAATTGGATCCTGGGCCCGAAGTTCAGTCCGAATGATATCAGTATTTCGCGCAGTTTTATTTCTCACGACCGCCGGGACGGTCTTAGCCACTGATTTTGTCGGCTCCGACGTCGTGTCTCGGGCGTTGACCGAAGGTATTAATGAATCATCCCACAAGGCGGCGGCAGCTGACTTTGCGGGCAGTTTGCCAGGTGCTAAAGCTTTGGCCGAAGGGAAAGCGTCCGCCGCGATTTTATTTCAAAGACCTGGTGAACCCGCGCACAAGGCTTCGGGTAATTTGAAGCTACTGGAATTTCCCATCGCGAACGCCGCGGTGATTGTCGGCGTCCATCGGTCTAATCCCATCGACCACATCGACCTTGCTTCCCTCAATGGCGTCTTCGCGAACGATCCGCGCTTACGTATGATTAATTGGAATGACGTCCCGGGGGTGACCCGTTCGGAATTGATCACCCCAGGAGTTTGTTCGCCCGAGAATTCTTTCGTGCGAGAGCTCTTCCAGGGTATGGTTCTAAACGGAGGAAGTTTCCGGCCCGATGTCCGCCTGAACATTTCCGTTGAATTAGCGGCCGATCTGGTCGCGTCACGCTCCAGCGCTTTGCAGCTAATGCCTCAGGCACCCTTAGGTTCGGTGGGGCGCGTCTTGCAGGTTGCTGACGGACGTCCGGGAAGTTCGACGACGGCGTATTCGCCCGACGAGATGAATATTTATAACGGCGACTACCCTCTCCGCCTGCCGTTGATTCTCTTTGTTCGGCAGGATAAGTTCGAAGAACTGAAGCCGGTGATAAGGTGGCTCTTGTCCGACGTGGCGGCAAGCCGGCTCGAAAAAGACGGGCTCCACCCTACTCCTAAGCCTATCCGCGACCGTTTTGCCCAAAGGCTTGACACCCGCTAGGGCGTTTGGTCTGCTTTCCTCCGAGTGCGCGTGTAGCTCAATGGTAGAGTACCACCTTGCCAAGGTGGCTGTTGCTGGTTCAAGTCCAGTCGCGCGCTCCACTTTAATGAGGGAGCAAAAACCCGCCGAACACCGGCGGGTTTTTCATGGGGCAGTCTCTAGGCTGCCCCCGGGAAGGTAACCGTGACCTTTAGGCCCCTGGGGCGAGCTGGCTCAGCAGTGGCGGACCCCCCATGAAGTTCTGCTACCTGCCTTACGATGCTCAGCCCGAGTCCGCTGCCGCCGGCTTGCCGAGATTTATCAGTGCGGTAAAAGCGATCAAAGAGCCGTGGTAAGTCCGCTCCGGGGACCCCTCCCCCGTTATCTTCGACGCAAAGCTCGACCCCCTTGGGGAGGTTGGCGGTTGAAATACGGATGAGCGTCACCCCGGCTGCATGGGCAAGGGCGTTGTCTATTAAATTTTGGACCAAGCGGTGCGCCTGGACAGGATCGGCCGGCGATGCTTCGTCCGCATTTAAGGAAAGCTCGAGAATTACCCCGGCGGCGCGGACTCGGGCATCATAGGCGTCGACCACTTCCCGGATGGCACGGTGGAGCGCACCGGCTTCGCGCTGGACGCTTTGGGCTGATTCAAGGCTCGCGAGCGCGAGCAGACCTTCGACGAGCCCTTGGAGACGGCCCACGGAACTGACGATTTTTTGGACAAACCTTCCACGGTCCGCGACCGACATCGTGTCATGGTCATCAGCTAAGGTTTCGGCATACCCACGCAAGATCGTCACGGGAGTCCGCAGGTCATGGGAGACATTGGTGATGAAGTCCCGCTCCATGGCTTGAAGCCGTTTGAGGGCCGTGACATCCGCCAAGACGAAGATGGCCGCATCTTCGCCAAAGCCTTCCGGATCGGTGAGGGCCCCGGCAGCTTGGATCCAGACGTCTGCCAAGGGCGCGCGATTAAGCAAGATCGTCGAACGTCCCCCGCCCTCTTGGCGGACGCGCTGCACGAGTTCGATGAAGTCGGCGCTTTTTACTAATGGCACGATGGAGCCCCAGCCGGATTTTTCTGGCAGACCGAAGAGCGTGATCGCCGCCGGGTTAGCTAGCCGTAAGCGATCTTGTGCGTCGACGACGAGGACTGCGTCCGTGAGCGGTGCCAGCAAGGCTTCGATACGACGGGCGGCGGCCGCGCGGATTTCGCTTTCCGTGAGCGCGCGACTTTCGATCGAGAGAAATAATTCGTTCAATTTCAGGGCCGAAGCCAAGTACCCGGTCGGACGATCGGTGGCATCCCCGCGGAGTAAGGCGCGACGTGCCCAGCGGATCGAGCGATTGATTTCGGCGACGCACCATGCGGTGGCAACCGTTAGCGCGATGAGCAGAATCCACGGAAGCCAAGTCATCATCGCCTATGAAGATGGCAAAGTCGGCGGAACGCGCGAGAGCAAAGCCGACTAACCTGCGACGCGGTAACCTACCCCGCGGACGGTTTCGATAACATCTCCAGCAGGGCCTAATTTTTCGCGCAGGCGCCGGACGTGCGTATCAACCGTCCGGGTTTCGAGGTCAGGAGAATAATTCCAAACATCCGCCAGCAACTCTTCGCGAGACTGCACGCGCCCTTTCCGTTCCAGCATCAGGCGCAGTAATTTGAATTCCGTCGCAGTGAGTTCTACGGCTTTGCCTTGGGCTGAGACTTCATGCCGTTCGATATCGAGAAGTAGCGCACCGGCCGCGAGGCGCGTCGAGGGTTTGGCCGCCGCCGATTTCGCACGGCGTAAAAGGGCTTGGGCGCGCAGCATCAATTCACGGACGTCAAATGGCTTGCTGACGTAATCGTCGGCTCCGGACTCGAGGCCTTTTACCTTGTCCGCCGTTTCGGTTTTCGCCGTGAGGAAGATTACGGGGGTGTCTTGCAGGAGAGCGTCCGCTCGCACCATGCGCAGCAGCTGGACGCCCGTGAGTTCGGGCATCATGACGTCCAAGATGATAAGGTCGGGGCGAAAATCTCTGGCGAGGCCGATGGCCCGTAGTGGATCATTGAGCGTGCGAACGGCATACCCGGCCTGGCGGAATTTATAGTCCAAGAGCTCCGTGACGTCGGACTCGTCGTCGACAATGAGGATACGTTTGAGATGTTCGGCGTCCATGGGTGATTGCACACCTACTCAAACCTCTAACTGGTCTGAGCGCCAGAGTTAGGTGACAATTGAAACGACTGCGTTAAAAAGAGACAAATATTTCATAAAAACTTGTTAATCATTGGTTTATGTAATCACGAAACCTATTTGTAACCCTTGCTTGATGTAATCTTCACATTGCCTGTTCCACGTGGAACAGACTCCCCTGCCCCCTTATTTTTTAGCCCTAAAAAGAACCATCAGCAGCGAGATATCCGATGGATTTACCCCGCTGATGCGGCTGGCTTGGCCTAAGGTTTGAGGCTGGATGGCATGAAGCTTCTGCCGACCTTCGAGGCGAATGCCGTAGGCTTTCATGAAATCAAACCCGGCTGGGACTTTAAAGGCTTCAAGATCATGCAGTTTGCGGACGGATCGCAGCTCGCGCTCTAAATAGCCCTTATACTTAACCCGATACATGGCTTCGGCTTGGACTTCTGGGGTTTCGGCCAGGAATGTTGGAGGCAAATCCTTAGGAGTTGTTTCCCATTGTTTTCGGATTACGTCCCCAGCGATACCTCCCGGAATCGTAACTTTCTCTAAATATTCGACCCAATGGTTAACCTGGGCGGCCTTGGCTTCGATCCGGGCTAAGCGATCGGCTGGAACCAAGCCAAATTCCGCGGCCTTAGCCTTGAGACGAATCTCAGCGCTGCCATGGTTGAATAAAAGTCGGTATTCTGCGCGGCTGGTGAACATTCGATAAGGCTCTTGGGTGCCTTTGGAGACTAAATCATCAATGAGAACCCCAATGTAGGCCTCATCTCGACCAATTACCATCGGCGTCAGTCCCTTAACTTTACACGCGGCATTGACTCCGGCTACCAATCCTTGGGCGGCGGCTTCTTCGTAGCCTGAGGTGCCGTTGATCTGCCCAGCAAAGAATAAGCTTTCGACTTTTTTGGATTCTAAGGTCGGGTAGAGCTGGGTGGGGGGCGAGAAGTCATATTCAACCGCATAGGCCGGCCGCAGCATGACAACTTTTTCCAGTCCGGCGATGGAGCTGAGCATCTTTAACTGAACCTCAAAGGGCAGGGAGGTTGAAAGACCATTAATATACCATTCGTCGGTATTTCGGCCTTCAGGCTCCAGGTAGAGCTTATGGGAGTCCTTATCACTAAATTTAACAAACTTGTCCTCGATGGACGGGCAGTAGCGCGGACCAACCCCGCTTATTTCTCCACCGTAAAGAGGGGAGAGGTGTAGGTTCTCTTGAACGATTTTGCCAGTCGAGCCCGTCGCTTCAGTCATCCAGCATGATACCTGATTGGAGCCGGGCGTCCACCCCGGGAGCCGTTCTCCGCGTTGTTCCACGTGGAACAAGTCATGCTGCTGACGGGTGTCATGAAAGGCAAAAAGGGTGGGGGAGACGTCCCCGGCTTGTTCCTCGCATTTCGAAAAATCAATCGATGAACCGAGGATGCGCGGAGGCGTTCCGGTCTTGAGGCGTTGTAGCTCAATACCTGCTTCTAAGAAACTGCTGGACAACGACTTAGCACTAAAATCTCCCAACCTTCCCCCCTCAGTTTTATTGGCTCCAATGTGCATCAGGCCGCGCAAGAAAGTGCCCGTCGTGACCACGACTGTTTTGGCATGGAAATCGAGGTCCAGATTGGTCCGAACGCCAACGACCGTCCCTGAGACGAAGATCAGTCCCGTGACCTGGGCTTGAAAGATGGTGAGCCCGGGTTGGAGTTCACAGAGATGCTTCATCCGGAATTGATAGGCCTTCTTATCACACTGGGCTCTTGGGGCTTGAACGGCTGGACCTTTTGAGGAGTTAAGGAGGCGGAATTGGATTCCGGTCACATCGGCCGTCAGGCCCATTTCGCCCCCGAGGGCATCGATCTCTCGGACAATATGGCCCTTGGCCTGGCCCCCGATGGCTGGGTTGCAGCTCATTTGGGCGATGGTATCGACGTTGCCGGTCAGGAGCAGGACGTCCACGCCCATGCGGGCGGCCGCGAGGGCGGCTTCCACGCCGGCATGGCCAGCCCCGCAGACGATGACATCATAGGGGCGCGCAGGCCCCAGGCGTATTTCTTTGTGCGGTCGCATAAGCTTCCCTCCGGGAGGAGAGAATCACTTACCTATGCAGAAGGAAGCAAAGAGCTTGTCCAGCATACGCTCATTATCAATTCGACCCACGACCTCCCCCAGGGCGTCCAAGGCCTCTCGGCCCCGGGCGGCAGCAAGCTCGGTTTGGATGGGGGCTTTAAGGTGGCCATAGGCAAGCAACAGGGCTTCGGCCGCCCGCTGGAGGGCATCGGCATGCCTGACGCTGACGACCAAATCTTCGGCCCCCGGGGCGACCTCGCGTTCAATTAAGATGGCGCCAAGGCGGGCCCGGAGCGTCTCGGCATTTTCGCCCCGCAAAAGGCAAGTTCGCAGTTTGGTAAAGTCGGGCAAAAAATCCTTCTGTTCGATGGCTTCGGGCAGATCGGATTTATTGGCGATTACGAGCGTGCGTTTGATATCCAAGAGGGCCGTCAATTCCGGAGGCAGGGAAGGTGGTTTAACGGAGGCGTCGACGACGAGAAGAAGAAAATGAGCCGCGCGTGCTTGGTCAAGGGAGCGGAGCATCCCGGCGTTTTCGAGTGCGGTGCCGCCGACGCGCAAGCCAGCGGTGTCGACAGCCGTGACATGCAACGGCAAGCCAGCAATTGGCGCCTCCAAGTAATCGCGCGTGGTGCCCGGTTCGGCGCTGACGAGTGCGCGATCGGCGCCGGCCAAGAAGTTGAGTAAACTGGATTTACCCGCGTTGGGTGCTCCGACGACCGCGATCCTCAGCCCGTCACGGAGTGCGCTGTCGTGCCGGGCGGTCCGAGCGTATCCATTAAGTTCTGACGCTATTCCGACCAATCTGGATGCGGGTCCCGTTGGGTCTTCGACAGGTAGGTCTTCTTCCGGAAAATCAATGTGCGCTTCCAGTTCAGCCAGGACCTGCAAGAGCCGGTCGGTCCAGTTGGCGATCTTCTGTCCGAGTTCGCCGGCCAGCATCCGGCGAGCGGAGATGAGCGCGCGCTCAGAACTGGCATGGATGAGATCGGCCACGGCTTCCGCTTGGGTGAGGTCCATGCGACCAGCCAGAAAAGCGCGCCGCGTGAACTCGCCAGGCTCGGCCATACGGCCGCCGCGCGCCAGGCAATCTTCGGTCAGCCGACGGACAAGCAGGGGATTACCGTGGCAGGTTATTTCCAGCGAGTCATTGCTCGTGAAAGATTTTCCCGCGCGCCAAAGCACGGCGACGACTTGATCGATTGGCACCCCCGCCACATCCCGCCAGATCGCGGGAGTGGCGCGGCGTTCGGTGAGAGGCGTTTTGCGGAGGAGTGCCTCGGTCGCGATATTGACCGCCAGAGGACCGTCGATCCGCAGAACGGCTAAGGCCGACCGCCCGGCAGGGGTGGCGGCAGCGACAATCGTTTCGGCGTAAGACATGGGTTATATAAAGAGAGACCATCCCAAGGGGCGACAGCGGGGGAGGCAAGCGGTGTCATAGGATTGCAAAAAGGCTGGAAGGGCAGGGCGGTCGTGACAAAGTCCGCCCATCACTACCGTGGAAAACCACCCCTTCCTCTCGCCGGCATCGGCCCAACAAATCGCGGCGGCCCATGGCACCCCCTGTTACGTCTACGATCAAGCGACCCTTGAGACCCAGGCGAAGGCGATGTTGGCCTTCCCGAATGCCTTCGGCCTCACCGTTCGGTTCGCAATGAAGGCCTGCCCCAACGCGTCGATCCTTAAGATCTTCGCCCAGCAGGGGCTACATTTCGATGCCAGCTCCGGCTTTGAGGTTAGGCGCGCACTCTTAGCCGGCATCTCTGCCGAACGAATTTCACTCTCATCTCAAGAACTTCCTGGGGATTTCGCCGCGTTACTCAAAAAAGGTGTACACGCCAATGCCTGCTCCTTGTCGCAATTAGAACGGATCGGCCAAGCCCTCCCCGGCCATGAGGTCGGTTTGCGTTTTAACCCGGGACGCGGATCAGGTGGCACCGGCAAGACCAACGTGGGCGGACCAGATTCCTCCTTCGGCATTTGGCATGAATGGGCGGAGCAAGCTCAGGCCATCGCGACGAAGTACCAATTGAAAATCGTCCGGATCCATACGCACATCGGTTCGGGTAGCGATCCGGTCATCTGGCAGGAAGTCTCGGCCGCCAGCCTCGCTCTCGTGCGCCGTTTTCCTTCGGCGATGACGCTGAATCTCGGCGGTGGTTATAAGGTGGCGCGGGTGGCGAGCGAGAAGGGGACTGACCCTCAGCTGATCGGTGCGCCGGTAAAGGCGGCCTTCGAAAAATTTGCGCAAGATGACGGCCGCAAACTTCGTCTGGAAATCGAACCCGGGACATTTCTGGTCGCTAATGCCGGGGCGGTTCTTTGCCACGTGCAAGATATCGTTTCCACCGGAACCCGTGATTTTCTAAAACTCGATTCCGGAATGACCGAAATTTTACGGCCTTCGCTCTATGGGGCGCAGCATCCAGCCTATTTGTATCAGGCGAAGCCCAACGACAAAAAGCGGGATTATGTCATCGTCGGTCATTGCTGTGAGTCCGGCGACCTCATCAGTTGCGCGCCCGGCGAACCAGAGACGCTCGCCACCCGTAATTTACCTGAAGCCACCGCGGGTGATCTTTGCGTCTTAGGCGGAGCCGGGGCTTATTGCGCGGGCATGAGCACGAAGAATTATAATTCATTCCCCGAAGCACCGGAGGTCTTATTAAAAACCGACGGCCGCAGCAGCCTGATTCGCCGTCGCCAGTCACTCGAACAAATCATCCAAAACGAAACCCTCGCGGAGGGTCTTTGATTCGTGGCCTTGGTTTCTCCGCCCCTCGGCGCCTTGGTGCCCGATTCGCTGCATGCCACGGTCGTCTGTCTGCCGACATTGGCCGACGTGGAAAGTTATGAGCGGAAAGAAGCGCGCGCGTGGGAAAAAATCCGGGCCGGCTACCCGCGGTTCGTACGCAACGAACTGGTGACGCGCGCCGCGCTCGCCGCCGCCAAGGAACTGGGACGCTCCGGCGTGCTTTTCCCTTTAGTTTCGCGTCGTGCCGCGGAACAGCTTGCCGCCCGGGCAGGCGCGAAGATCGCGTCGCTCGATGTTGTGGGAGATTTTGTTTTATTGACGACGCCAGCCGGCGATGCCGCGGAGCGACTCCATAAATTCGTACAACATACCGGCACCTTGATCTCTTCACGCCAAGCGGAAGCACACTTGAAGGGAAGCGTTACCGGAGAAACAGCCCAATCTCTCGCCCGGATCCGCCACGCCCTCGGACCTTATCTGGCAGGCGTCGCCGCCGAAGATATCCACGTTACCACATCGGGCATGAATGCGGTGGAGGCTGCCATCGTGGCAGTGAATGCGGTGCAGCGACCGCGCGGAAAAAAAGCTTGGATTCAGCTTGGGTGGCTTTACGTAGATTCGACGCGCTTATTCGAGAAAGCGACGGACGCCCCTCACCATTTTGTTCCGGATGTGCGCGATCTGGCGGCGGTCGAAAAAATCTTAGCGACCGGAAAAGTGGCGGGCGTTTTCACCGAAGTCCCGAATAACCCTCAATTAGAGACTGCCGACATCATCGTGCTACGGGCGCTCTGTGACCAATATGGAGCCAAGCTTCTGCTCGATCCGAGTTCAGCTGGCTTGGCCACGGTCGATGTTTTGCCGCATGCGGATATTCTTTGTTCGAGCCTCACCAAGTATGCCGCGTCCGAAGGCGACGTGATGGCTGGCGTCCTGGCGGTTAATCCTTTGCGTTTCGATGCCACGGAGTTGTTGCGAGAGGCCAAAGCGAATCTCGATGCGCTGCACGGACTAGACCAAATTGCTTTAGCCGAACAAATTGGACGGATGGGGGAAGTAACGGCCCGGCTTTCTGCCACTGCCGAGGAAATTGCCCGCCGGCTTGCGGCCCACCCAGCGGTGGCGCGGGTGCGTACGGCCAAAGACGGAATCACGGCCGAAGCCTTTCGCAAAATTCAGCGCCTGGGCGCCGGCGCTGGCGCTTTGATCACGCTCGAGCTGCGTAAAGAAATGCGCACGGTGTATGATCGGTTGCCCATGGTGAAAGGACCAAGCTTCGGCTTGAGCTTTACCATCGTCGCTCCGTTCCTTTGGTTGGCGCATTTCGAAGAGGTTACCACTTCGGCGGGCAGGGAGAAAATCCGTGCGGCGGGCCTTGATCCGGATTTATTAAGATTATCGATTGGCTTGGAGCCCGTGGAAGAAATCTGGGCGGCTCTCGTCTTCGCGCTCGACCTATAAAAATAAAAAACCCGCCGGTGAAGGCGGGTTGTGACTCATCCGGGCGAATCGGCTTACTTTTCTTCTTCGGGTCTTTCTTCCTCTTCCTCGGGGCCGTCCTCTTCGGCTTTGACGGGAGACTTCTTGCTGGAGGAGCCCTTCTTGGCATTCCGGGAATTCAGCATCCGCTCCCGAAACGCGACCCGCTCTTTCTCGAGCAGGGGCACTGCCCCGGCGTCGACCTTGGCCAGGCCTTCTTCAAAAGCCTTCTTATAGGCCTCTTCCGAAGTCGCCGACCGCTTGCGCGCCGCTTTGTATTCAGCGTAGGCCTTATGAGATAAGGCCCGATCGGCATGGGATTGCTGTTGGATGGCAAGGACCTCGGGCAGCTCGTTGGCCGCCTTGCGGGCAGCAGAGAGCCGGGTATGGTCGGGGTCAGCGGTAGCATGCCCCTCCTCTTTGCTGGCCGCAGCCAGCGTCTGGGTGTGAAGGCCGCAGGCAAGGATGGCCACGGCTAAGGTTCGTTGGAGTGATATCATGGTAGTTAGTGGGAACGGGCTTGAAGGAAGGCTGTCATAGTTGGACAATTCAAGACCGCCTCGCTGAGGTTCACCCCATGAGTTATTTACCCCGTATGCTACTGGGCGTCATCCTGTTATCGATGGTGCTGCCGCAGGCCCATGCGCAGAAAAAGAAGGGGGGATTGATGGTCGACGCCACCGAATTACCGCAGGTGGCAGCCATGCCAGACGCCTTTCCGCAAATATTAGGAACGCAGATTGTCACCCCCGCCTACAAGTTCACCAAAGAGGATGGCGTCCTGGAGGCGGCCAAAGAAATGAGCAAGATGGGGTCGCGCATCCTGAAAGTGTCCGTGGCGCCTGGCCCTCAGTTCGCCGAATTGATCACCCTGCCTTTTACGCATTACCTTATTTGGTACCGTTCCAATAATGATTGGGTCACGGGACTCACGCCGGAGATGAAGCGACGCGAATATAATGCGATGTACGCCTTCACCAAGGATCTGCTGACGCGCCGAGATGCCGCGGGGAAAACTTTCTTCATCGGACATTGGGAAGGGGATTGGTATCTCTTGCCCAGCATGAACCCCGCCGGAGATGCCCCGGTCGAAGCGACTAACGCGATGATCGAATGGTTGAACGTCCGTCAAGAGGCGGTCGACGCCGCGCGTCGAGAAGTTCCTTACGCCCGTTGCCGCGTCTATACTTATACCGAAGTCAACCGCGTGCGCGACGCGATGAAGGATGGCAAGAAGCGCTTGGTCAACGTCGTCCTCCCGAAGGTCAACGTCGACTTCGTTTCTTACTCCGCTTACGATGTCCAGCTGAAGACGGGGGAAGAAATCCGGGCGACGCTCGATTACATCAACCAGCAATTAGCACCGAAGGCGAATCTTCCTGCCAAGCGCGTGTTCATCGGGGAATGTGGGTTATCTTGGACGGCTTGTGGCGGCGACGGCAAAGTTCACGAACAGAAGAACCGCGAGATCTTCACCAAGTTCCTGAGTTGGCGGCCCGCCATGGTGCTTTATTGGCAATTTTATAATAACGAGATGAAGGACGGCCAGCAGGTCGGTTTCTGGCTGGTGGATAATAAAAACAAGAAGACGCCGCTCTACGAAACCTTTCGGGCGCTTTACGAGCAGCAGGAGAAGCTGGCCAAACAGATCAAGCTGAACGCCCGCCGCTTGCCGACGATGGAAGAAGTCGCTACCTTCAGCGAGAACTGGCTCACGCAGGTTGGGCACTGAGTCTCACTCGGGGCTTGAGATTAATTTTAAACCCACGAACTTAGGCGGATGCGAAATAAACTGTGGATGGAAGGCCTCGCCACGTTCTTTCTCTGCAGTGCCTCTATTTTGGCGACGACGCCGATTTCCGTGGCGGCGATTCTATGCGCTTTGATTTATATGGGCGGGTCCGTTTCGGGGGCCCATTACAATCCGGCCGTGACACTGAGTATCCTTTTGCGGGGCCGGATGGGACGGCGCACGGCCTTGGCTTATGTCGGGGTGCAGCTCACGGCCGCGCTTATTGCCGCTCTGGTCATCGGTTTGCTGACCGGGCATGATATCGAAAAAACCAAAGACGGCGTGGCAGCGCTCGGAGATTCGGTCTTCGCCGGCGCCCTCGCCACCTCGGTCGTCGAATTCTTGGGCACGTTCCTGATGGCGTTCGTCATCCTGATGGTGGCAACTTCACGGATAACGGCGGGGAATAGCTATTTCGGCATCGCCATCGCCATGACGGTCCTAGGTTTTTCTGGATCATTCGGAGAATTCAATCCGGCTATCAATCCGGCCGTGGCCATTGCTACGGCGCTCCACGGATTAGCCAGCTCGCTCTTTACGGACGGAGAAGGCTTTGCTGCTTTTGCCAAGGAGGCCATCTTGGCGGCGAAAGACGCCCCCCGGGTGGCGCTGGATATTTTTTGCGAACTCTTGGGCGGTGCGGCCGCTGCAGTGACGTTCCGGGTGCTTTTCCCGGAAGATCGCTAAAGGCCCCCCTAGCCAGGGCTTGAGTTGGAGGTACGGCCCCCTATGGTCGGGCCATGCAATCTCTCCTGACCTCCCATAAGCACTACGGAACCCTTCTGCTGGCCTTGGTCTTGGTCGTGATCGTCAATGCGATCCTGAATGGCCCGAAGCCAGCCCTGCAGCGCGTAGTTGCCGTTTTGGTCGACATCAACCTCGTCGTGGGAGCTATCGCTTACTTTTACACCGCTCGCCCGATTTCATACTTCCACCCGATCCTGGTGCTCGGTGCCGTCGGCCTTTTGCATGCGGGCGCCAAGAGTGAAGAGAAATCAAAGGTCATCCGTTGTTTTTCTATCGCGCTGATTTTGCTTGTCGCCGCCTGGGCCGTGAATGCGGCATGGGGTCCGGAATGGTTCAAGACGCATCTCGTCTTCCTTCCGTCAGTTGGGGTCATTGTCGGCCACTAAGGCTGGTGCCGAATTACCGGTCGCAAGAATGCCTGCGACGATTGACTTCCCATTGACCGCCCTCTCTTTGGGGAGAGGATAGGTAAGCCTATCGCAGTCATAAATGTATCGCCTCGCCCTCAACATGCTCTTCGGGGATCGCGCTAAGCTCGCAATGCTTCTTTGCGGGTTGGCGTTCTCGGCTTTGCTGATGGCCCAACAGAGTTCGGTTTTCTTCGGCATCATGAGTTGGACTTACACGCCGATGGTCAACATCCGGGCGCAAGTTTGGGTGAGCGACCCGATGGTCGAGCAAGTCAATGACGCCAAGCCGCTCCGGGATACCGACCTGAGCCGTGTCCGCTCGGTGGATGGGGTCGCCTGGGCGGCGCCTTTGCACACATCTTTCGTCCAGGCTCGTATGCAGGATGGAAATTTCAAACTCATCACGCTGGTGGGCATTGACGCCGATACCTTTGCGGGAGCGCCAGCCTTGCTTACGCAGGGACGTATCGAGGACTTACGCCTTCCCGACACGGTCATCGTGGACGAATGGGGCGCTTCGTTGATGGGTCGCATGGGCGTCGGCCCCGACGGTAAGCCGCGCTCCACGCCGCTTAAGGTCGGCGACACCTTTGAGATAAACGATATCCAGGCCCGCATCGTTGGCATCTGTAAGGTGAAGCGCGCTTTCACCGGCGGACCATTTGTCTATACAACTTACGACCGCGCTAAGGGCTACACGCTCGGTGCCCGTCGCACGCTGAGCTTCATGCTCGTCGAGCCGCAGAAAGGCGTGACGCCGACCGAACTCTGTGGACGAATCGAACGCGAAACGGGGCTCAAGGCTTGGACGTCCGACACGGTGATCTGGAACTGGGGAGAGCGCAGTCTGGCCCGTAATACCTTCTGGTGGTTTTGGACCAACACCGGCATTCCGTTCTCCTTTGGTACGGCCGTTCTCCTCGGCCTGTTTGTCGGTATCGCGATTTCCGGTCAGACGTTCTATTCTTTCGTGCTCGAGAATCTGAAATATTTCGCGGCCATCAAGGCGATGGGTGCAGGCATGGGTGTTATCGCCCGGATGCTTTTCGTGCAGGCCTTCACGGCCGGTCTCATTGGCTTCGGCCTTGGTGCTGGCATGGCACAGGCCATCGGCCGGGCGATGATCGAGAAGGGGATGCCGCCGTTCGTGATGTTCCCGCAAATCCTCTGGGCGACGTTCGCCCTCGTGTTGGGCATCAGTTTTGTCTCCGCCGTCATCGGTATCATCAAGGTGTCGCGCGTCGACGCCGCCTCTGTCTTCCGCGGATGAGTCACCAAGCCCACACCGTCGCGGTCCGCGCCACTGGCGTCGATATGTTCTTCGGCACGCCGGACAATCAGGTCGTTGCCCTCAAGCAAGCCGACTTCGAGGCCCGCCGCGGCGAACTCATCATGCTCGTCGGACCTTCGGGTTGCGGGAAGACAACGCTCCTCTCCGTCATCGCGGGCACGCTTACGCCTCAGGCCGGTACGGTCGAGGTCTTTGGCCAGCGCCTCGACGGACTCAGCCAAGAAGAGCTCACGTCATTCCGACGTAAGAACCTCGGCTTCGTCTTCCAGTCATTCAATCTTATCCCAACGCTCTCCGTCATCGAGAACGTAATGGTCCCGCTGCTGATTCAGGGGCGTCCCTATGACGAAGCCCATGACCGCGCCGCCGCGATCATTGAGAAGGTCGGACTTAAGGGCCGCGAAGAAGGACGGCCTAACGCGCTCTCCGGTGGCCAGCAGCAACGCGTCGCGATTGCACGTGCGCTCGTCCACGAACCGCCGCTCCTCATTTGCGATGAGCCGACCTCGGCCCTCGATAAGGACACTGGCGCGCACATCATGGAACTCGTCCGTGATCTTTCTCGTTCACCTGAACGCTGTGTGGTCGTCGTAACCCACGATCACCGTATTTTCCGTTTTGCCGACCGTATCGCGGAAATGGAAGACGGTCGCATCAGCCGCGTGGTCGACGACCCGAAGCTTCTCGATACCACCCATCTCTGATTTCCTTTATGTTCAAGAAACGCATCCTGCTCTTTGCTCTCGCCCTCGCTGGCGCTGGCGCCGCTCTGCAGCTCACCCGCGGCACGGCCAACGAAACCCCGATCAAGCCGCCGCCCTATGAACCTGCCACACGCGATAAGGACGGCCTCATCGCCGCCGCCGGCCTCATCGAGGCCGCTGCCGAGAATACGCTTCTTGGCTCACCCACGTCGGGCACGGTTGCCAAAGTCCACGTGAAGGTCTGGGACAAGGTGAAGGCCGGCGACCCGATCCTGACGCTCGATGAACGAGATCTTCGCGCTCAGCACACCGTACAGAAGGCCGCCGTCTCCGCTGCCGAAGCGACCGCCGCGCGCGCCGAAGATGCTGCCCGTCGCTGGACTGGCATCAAAGACAGCGGGGCGGTTTCCGCATCTGAACTTCTTTCTTACCAGATGGCTGCCAAAGAAGCGAAGGCCAAGCTCGCTCTCGCTCAAGCGCAGCTTGATCAGACGGCGGTGCTCCTTGATCGTTTGGTGCTTCGTTCGCCTATTGATGCGACCGTTCTCCAGGTCGGGGTTCGCGTCGGCGAATTCGTGGCTGCCGGCGCCAAGGCTCCGGTCGTGCTTGGCGACATCTCCACCCTCCAGATCCGTTGCGACATCGACGAACAGCTAGCCACGCGCATGCGCGACGGCCTGCCCGCCAAGGGTTATCTTAAGGGCGAGAGCTCTCTCGCTGGCGGCAAGGATCGTTCCATCGCCCTGAAGTTCGTTCGCATCGAACCCTTCGTCATCCCGAAGACCTCGCTTACCGGCGCGAGCGTGGAACGCGTCGATACCCGCGTGCTGCAGGTAATCTACCAGTTCGATCGACCCGCGGGACGCGCGCTTTTCGTTGGTCAGCAGATGGACGTCTATATCGACGCCTCCCAAAATGCTCCGGTTAAATAAGACTTTCCTGTTCGCGGCGTTCGTCCTCGTCGGATGCGCGCACGATCCGATGGCGAAGCCTAAGGGGCCTGCCTCGCCCGCGGCTTTTTCGCAAGGCGGTGTCGCCGCCGACACGAAGTGGGCCGAATCTTTCGGAGATCCCGCCTTGCTTGAACTTATCGCGCAGGCGCGACAGAACAGCCCCGATCTCGTGATTGCTCGCGCGCGTCAGCGTGAAGCGGTCGCCTTGCTCCTCGCCGCCAACGCCGGCGATCAGCCCGCGGTTTCCGTCGGTGCCGGTTTGGAATCCTCTCGCATCTCGCTTGAGACCGGTCGTACGCCGGTCGGCTTTGGTATCCCTCGTCGCACCGACGTGGGAGCAGTCGGCGTGAAAGCATCCTGGGAGCTCGATGTCTGGGGCCGGGAGGCGGCTAAGACCAAAGGGGCCGACGCGGATTCGCGTGCGGCCAAGTTTACCTCGGAACAGGCGGAGCTCGCTCTCTCGGCGGAAGTCGCCCGTCTGTGGTTCGCCGTCCGCGGCGCTCGCGAGCAACTCGCTTTTCTTGAGACCGAATTCGCCACGCGCTTTCGCGAGATGCAAATAGTGGAGAAGACGGTCGTCGCCGGGCTGCTCGACTCCGACCCGCTTTCCTCCGCACGTCTTGCGGCTGCGCAAGCCAAAGTCGACGAAGGTCTCGGCCGCCGCCGCCTCGCCGCGGCGGAGAATGCTCTCCGTGCGCTCATCGGTTCTACACCTGGCGCCAAGTTGCCTGAAGCAAAAGGCTCCGTTGCGATGCCTGCCTTCGGCGCCGGCGTACCCTCGGAACTTCTGCTCCGCCGTCCCGACCTCGCCGCCGCCGCCGCGCATCTCGATGCCGCAGTTGCACGCGAAGGAGCGGCGATTGCCGACTTCTATCCTTCGGTCACGCTCAATGGCCAGGCCGGTTGGCAGGCCGATCCGGCTTCACGCGTTGGCCGTGGCTCATCAAGTTTCTGGACGCTCACTCCCTCGATTGATCTGCCGGTCTTCGACGCTGGTCGCCGCGAAGCCGACCTCGAGGTCGCCCGTGCCCGCATCGATGGCTCCGCTGGTGAGTGGACCAAGGCCGTGCTCGGCGCCTTTCGCGAAGTAGAGGATGCGCTCGCCGATTTACGCGAGCTCGCCTTGCAAGAAGATTTGACCGCTCGAGTGCTGGAGGCGGTGCGCGTCCGGCTCGCCAATGCCGAAGCCCGTCGTAAGGCCGGCATCGCGAACGAAAACGACATCATGATTGCACGGCGAGATGAAGCCATGGCGGCGCGCACGCTCTCGATGGTCGTCTGGGAGCGTCGGCAGGTCGCGGTTAGACTCGCCGCGGCGACCGGCGGCGGTTGGTCCGCTCAGTGATTCCGCCAAATAAGAAGGGCGTCCTCGCGGACGCCCTTACTGTTTCCGTCAAGGCTATCAGGCCTTGATCTGCGGACGCTTAGGATCCGGCCAATCAATATGGAAGAACTCTCCGCGCGGCTTGTCGGTGCGCTCGTAGGTATGCGCTCCAAAGAAGTCGCGTTGGCCTTGCAGCAAATTCTGCGGCAAGTTCGCGGTGCGGTAAGAGTCGAAGTAGGAGAGGGCTGAGCCCAAGGTCGGCACCGGGATGCCATGCTTGACGGCGAGGGCGATGACCTTGCGCCAGTTCTTCTGGGCTTTCTTGACGGTCTTCTTAAAGTGAGGATCGAGCAGAAGGTTGGCCAGACGAGGCTTCTTGCCGAAAGCTTCGGTGATTTTTTGCAAGAAGCGCGCGCGGATGATGCAACCGCCACGCCAGATTTGGGCGATTTCACCGAAGTTAAGCTTCCACTTATATTCATTCTGCGCTTCGCGCATGAGTTGGAAGCCTTGGGCGTAGGAGCAGATCTTGGAGCAGAAGAGTGCTTCGCGGATCTGTTCGACAATCTTCGCCTTGTCGGGATTGGTCATCGCGCGCTTGGGGCCACGGAGCGCTTTGGCGGCGGCGACGCGTTCATCTTTCACGGCTGAGAGACAGCGAGCAAAGACGGCTTCAGCGATGGTCGGAGCGGCGACACCCATATCGAGGGCGTTGGCGCTGGTCCATTTACCGGTGCCTTTTTGGCCGGCGGTGTCGAGGATGACGTCAACCAGCGGAACGCCGGTTTCCGGATCTTTCTGCTTCAGCACCTTGGCGGTGATTTCGATGAGGAAGGAATTCAGGTCACCCTTGTTCCATTCTTCGAAGACCGTACCGATTTCATCGGGGGTCATGCCGAGAAGACCGCGCATCAAGTCGTAGGCTTCGCAGATCATCTGCATGTCGCCGTATTCGATGCCATTATGGACCATCTTCACGTAGTGGCCGGCGCCGTCGGGGCCGATGTGAGCGACGCAAGGAACGCCTCCCTTGATTGGCTTGCCAGGCTTTGCGCCCGTGAGTTCGACGCCCGTGACGGCATCGACCTTGGAAGCAACTGCCTCCCAGATGGGTTTGATTTCAGCCCAAGCCGAGGCGTCGCCGCCTGGCATGAGGGATGGGCCGAAGCGGGCGCCTTCTTCGCCGCCGGATACGCCCGATCCGATGAAGCGAAGTCCTTTGGCTTTTAATTCGCGCTCCCGGCGGATGGTGTCGGTCCAAAGCGCGTTACCGCCGTCGATGATGATGTCCCCGGCCTCAAAGACGCTCGCGAGCTCATTGATGACTGCATCGGTGGGGGCGCCGGCTTTGACGAGGATGACCGCTTTACGTGGCTTTTTCAGAGAGGCGGCAAAATCCCGAATAGTCGGGCAACCCGTCAGCTTGCCGGGCGTGCTGGGGTTTTCTTTCACAAACTCGTCAGTTTTAGCGGTCGTCCGGTTATAGACGGAGATCGCAAAGCCGTGGTCGGCGATGTTGAGGGCGAGGTTTTGGCCCATGACGGCCAGACCAATGAGACCAATGTCGGATTGCATAGTAGGGGGTAATGGCAACCTGCGAGGGCAGGCATGGCAAACAAGAAAAGCCCGTTAGGTGAGGTAAATGGGAGGATTTCTGGGTAAAACGGGGGCTCGCCGTCCTCGGAAAGCCGGCAATCGAAGTCATGGCTTAGCCTTTCCCCTCGCCTCACGGGGCCACCTTATCATCTTAAGTTCTGTTATGTCTCAGCTCGTTGGCAAAAGAATCACCCTCGGGGTCACGGGCTCCATCGCCGCCTATAAGGCAGCAGATTTAATCTCACAGCTGGTGAAATACGGCGCCGAGGTCCAGGTGGTCATGACCCAAGGGGCGACGCAATTCATCTCGCCGTTGACCCTGCAAGTTTTATCCCGCCGCCCGGTCAGTGTTAACCTGTGGGAAGAAGGGAAAAACTCCCAGCCCAGCCATATCGAGCTCGCCGACTCATCCGATCTTCTGCTGGTCGCTCCTATCACCGCTCATGTGATGGCGGAGTTTGCCCATGGCCTTGCCCCTGACCTTTTAACGAGTGTTTACCTTGCCACGCGTGGGCCGGTGCTGCTCTGCCCGGCGATGAATGGAAAGATGTATGAACATGCCGCTACCCAGGCAAATTTGAAGACCCTTCGGGCTCGCGGTCATGCGATCGTGGAACCTGCGGAAGGGATGCTCGCTTGCGGTTACGAAGGACTCGGAAAATTAGCGCCCGTGGATGAGATCGTCAGCCGCGTGTTGTCGATCTTAGGCTGAGGCATGGACGCTCAATCCCTCCGGGAGCGATTACAGGCCGAAGCGACCGCCTTGGGCTTCGATGCTTTTGGAGTCGCCCCCGTCGATGCCGACGTGCGCGCCGAATATTTTAAAAAATGGATCGCCGACGGGATGCACGGCGAAATGAAATGGATGGCCCGTAATCCGGAAAGGCGTACAGATGCCACGAAAGTCTTACCGGAGGCCCGGAGTCTGATCGTCGTCGGACTTAATTACTGGCAGCCACATCCGTCCGCAGGCTATCGCATCGCCAAATACGCCTTAGGGGCCGATTACCACGATGTCATTCTACCCCGGCTCCAAAAACTCTGCCAATTGATGGAAGCAATGGGAGGCGCCCAAAAGCCCTACGTCGACACCGGCCCCGTCCTTGAAAAACCGATGGCGGCGGCGGCGGGATTGGGCTGGCAGGGTAAGAGCACGATTCTGATTCACCGCGGTAAGGGCACCTGGCTCTTTCTCGGGGTCATCCTCACGACGCTGGAATTGGAACCGACCAAGCGGCAAGAGCCAGATCGCTGCGGGACTTGTGTGCGATGCATCGAAGCCTGCCCCACGCAGGCCATCATCGCCCCCTATAAATTAGACGCGCGGCGCTGCCTGGCCTATTTGACCATCGAGCATCCTGGTCCGATTCCTTTGGAATATCGCGAAGCCTTGGGCGATCGGGTTTTCGGTTGCGACGATTGCTTGGACGTCTGCCCATGGAATCGTTGGGCAGAACAAACGCGCGAGGCGGCGTTCGTCCCACGGGCCCACCCCCCGCTACGCGAGACCCTTGCTTGGACATCCACTCAATTTGCGGAACACTTCCAGAACACCCCGGTCTCCCGGCTGGGGCTCCATCGCTGGTGGCGTAACGCCCTGACGGTGCTCGGCAATGTCGGAACCAAGGGCGATTTGCCCGCGATCGAAAAGCTCCTTACGCACGACGATGCGATGGTGGCCGAACATGCGGCTTGGGCGGTCGAGCGGATTCACCATCGGTAAACCTACTTGTTGCCTCGGGCTCCTGGCTTGCCCTAATTTAGTCCCGTGTCCCTCGCTCAAGCTTACTACGCACTGGCGGCCGCTCTGCTGCTTGCCGCTTATTTGGTCTTCACGGCCTCGCCAGTGCTGCAGACCTTTCGCCGTTCGCGCTTCGCCACGGTGACATTGACCTTGGCGGCGACGGCCTGGTTCGGCTGGTGGTTGATGAATATGCCGGAGCCAGATCTGGCTGGCCTGCCACGCTTACCCGTGGTCGTGGTCTTATTAGCTGCAAGCCTCGCGACACTCCGCTTCATGCCGGATCTACTTTCCGTCCGTTCGCTTGGAGTACTGATGCTTTTCTTAGCCCGCTTCACGCTCGACGCAGGGTATCGGCAATTACCGCGTAGCCTGCTGGATGCCACGCTCAGCTATGGTCTGTTCGTCGTCTTCGGTCTTTGGTGGGCTTATTCACCGCCCACATTTTTAAACCAATGCGACTGGGTCTTGCGCACGCCGGCCCGACATAAGGGGCTCGGTATCATCTTGGGCCTGCTAGCCGTCGCCTGCTTGCTGGCGTCATTCGTGTCGTGAGCCGAGCGTTGCTCATCGTGGTTTCGGGTCCAGCTGGAAGCGGCAAGACGACCCTCTGCTCGCGTCTCACAGAAGCGAATCCGCGCGCGATCCGTCGGGTGATCACTTGCACGACCCGCGCGCCGCGGGCTGGAGAGGCTGATGGGGTCGACTATTATTTTCTGACGCGGACGGATTTCGAAGCCCAAGTGAAAGCCGGGGTATTTTTAGAGCACGCTGTCGTCCATGGTAATCTTTATGGACCTCGCTTGACCGATGTAGCGCAACATCTGGACGCGGGATTTGATGCGCTGCTTAACGTCGACGTCCAAGGTGCCGCTACGATTCGTGCCAAGGGTACGGCGGACACTCGCTTGGCCGCCGCGCTCGTAACCGTCTTCATCCGGGTGAGCGATCCGGTCGAGCTCCGCCGGCGCCTTACTGGCCGCGGGACGGATCCGCTCGATGAGATTGATCGCCGGGTCGCGACGGCCTCTGAAGAACTTAAGCATGCCGACGCATATCAACATGTCATCGAGAGCGGTAGCCGCGAAGCTGACTTCAGTGCGTTGCAAGGCATCTACCAGCAGGAAAAATCCCGGTGATGCTTGAAAAGAACGACATCGCTGCGGTCCTGGATGAAATCGCGACCTTGATGGAGCTCATGGGCGAGAACCCTTTTAAGATCCGGGCATACTCCACGGGCGCGCGGATCCTCGAGACCATGACCGAAAATCTGGATGAGCTGATCAAGACCGGTGGCTTGGGTGAGATTCCCGGCATGGGCGAAGCGCTGGTGGATAAAATCACGACCTTACGGCGCGACGGCATTTTACCTTTCCATCAAAAACTCCGCGCGGGAATTCCTGCCGGACTTCTGGAGATCATGCAGATTCAAGGCCTTGGACCGAAAAAAGTCCGCGCGCTTTGGACGCTCTTGGGCGTGGAAGACTTGGCCAAATTGAAAGAAGTTTGCGAATCCGGAAAGGTTGCCGAACTCAAGGGCTTCGGCGAAAAAACCCAGACGAAGATTCTCGAAGGTATTAAAAATCGCGTGGCTTACAGCTTGCGCCATCGATGGTACGAAGCCGCGGAAGTCGCTAATCCTATCTTAGCCGGCCTGCGCGCCTTGCCCCAGGTCAAGCACGCCGAGTCAGCTGGCTCTTTGCGCCGCGCCCGCGAGACGGTGGGCGACCTGGACTTCATCGTCGCGGCGGCCGACCCCAAGCCGATCATGGATTGGTTTGTCGCTTATCCCGGCGTCAAAGAAGTAACCGCGCACGGTGAGACAAAATCCAGCGTGCGGTTTGAATCCGGTCTCCAGGCGGATTTACGCGTGGTGCCCGAAGAGCAGTTCTTTTTCGCCTTACACCATTTTACCGGCTCCAAGGACCATAATGTCGCGATGCGGCATCGTGCACTGTCGCGTGGCTTGAGTATGAGCGAATGGGGCTTCAAGGCGACAGCCGAAGGCGTGCAGGCACCAGGCGCTCAAAGCGAAGCGGAAGTTTTCCAGGCGCTCGGCCTGCCTTGGATCCCGCCCGAACTCCGCGAAGGCGCGGGCGAGATCGACGCCGCCGAGGCGAAATCACTTCCACGTTTGGTCGAAATGAAAGACCTCCGCGGAGCATTTCATAATCATACGACCGCCTCCGATGGCGTCCATACGTTAGAGCAGATGGCGAAAGAGGCGGAGCGTATGGGTTGGGAGTACCTCGGGATCTCCGATCACTCTAAGTCGAGCTTCCAGGCCAATGGTTTGGATGAAGGACGGCTGCTCGCCCAGATGGATCAAATCGCGCAGCTCAATGCATCGGGAAAATTCAAGGTACGCCTGCTGACGGGTTCCGAGGTGGACATCATGCGCGATGGCACGTTGGACTACGCCGACGATCTGCTCGGGCGGCTCGATTTCGTCGTCGCGTCGGTGCATAACCTTTTCACGTTAGACCGCGAATCGCAGACGGCTCGTATCATCCGGGCCATCGAAAGCGAACACGTGGACATGATCGGACACGTCACCGGACGATTGATCAACAAGCGCGAACCTTACGATGTGGACGTCGGTAAGATCATCGATGCGGCCGCGGCGAATGACACGATCATCGAACTTAACGCCAACCCTTGGCGGTTGGACATGGATTGGCGATGGTGGCGTCGAGCCGCCGAGAAGGGGGTGCTATGTTCGATCAACCCGGACGCCCATGACTTCGCGCACTTAAGTTTTATCGAACACGGCGTACGCATTGCGCGTAAGGGATGGTTAACCTCCGCCCAGGTGCTGAACACCCGTTCCTTGCCTGAAGTGCTGAAGTGGTTGGGGCGCTAAGTCGTTTTCTTCCGGCTCGCCCTTGGCCGTGGGGCCGTCCTAATCTGACGCATGCTGCACGATAAGCGCCGTCTGCTCCTCATCGCAGGTCCCTGTTCCCTTGAATCCGAGGCCAATTGTCGGACGGTCGCCCAGGAGCTCAAGGCTCTTGCGGCGCGGCATCCGGAGCTTAACATCATTTTTAAAGGTTCTTATGATAAGGCGAATCGCACGTCGTTGGGCGGCGATCGCGGCCCAGGCATGCAGGCAGGCCTGGATTTGCTAGCGATGGTAAAAAAGGATTACGGCTTCTCCGTCCTCACGGACATCCATGGTCCGGAGCAATGTGAGACCGTCGGCAAAGTCGTCGACGTTTTGCAAATCCCGGCCTTCATGTGCCGCCAGACCGACTTGCTTGTCGCCGCCGCTAAGACCGGCCGAGTGGTGAACGTGAAGAAGGGACAATTCCTTTCGCCTTTTGAGATGCGCTTCGTCGTCGATAAACTCGAAGGCGCGAAGGCTGCGGAAATCTGGCAGACGGATCGCGGTACGACCTTCGGTTACCAGAACTTGGTCGTCGATATGCGTTCGTTCCCAATCATGGCTGGCTTTGGTCACCCCACGATTATGGACGCAACGCATGCGGTCCAGCTCCCCGGTGCCGCCGGTGGTTCATCCGGCGGACAGCGCGAATATGTTCCTGTGCTGGCCAAGGCGGCGCTCGCGGCCGGCGCCGACGGGCTCTTCATGGAGACGCATCCCGATCCGACCAAAGCCATCTCTGACGGCCCAAGCCAAGTGCCCCTGGCTGATTTCCCGGCCCTAGTGGAATCCTGCCTGCGCGTCTGGAAAGCCGTTCGCGCTTAAGTCTTTAACCTCGCTAGCACCGCCGAGCGGTCAAATTTGCCGCGTTCATCGGTCGGCAGGCTGGCGACGAAGACATATTGTTTGGGGCGAGCGGCTGGCTCCAAGGTATCCGCAATATTTCGCAAGGCTGCTTCGATCGCAGGATCGCCAACGACGCAGGCCGTCACGGCTTCGCCCCAGGTTGCGTCGGGTCGTCCGAAAACCTTTACTTCGGAAATAATGCCGCTGGCGAGGAAGGCGTGCTCAACGCGAGACGGATCCACTTTTTCGCCCCCGGTTAATATTACTTGGTCCGCTCGCCCGTGGACTTTGATCGTGCCATCGGATCCAATGTCGCCGCGATCGCTGGTTAGGTAGGGTTGCTCCAAAGGAAGGTTAGGCCAGATGCCACGACCCAGTGCGGGTGTCGAAATCTGCAAGAGGCCGTTTGATGCATGGAATCGTACGTCCGGCAAAGGCGAACCTCGTAATTCGGCCTTACTCCAAACGAGCTTCGGAGGACATAGCGCGCAGGCGGCGGCGGTTTCCGTCATGCCGTAGGTGACATAAACCGGTAAACGGAGCGCGCCGATCCGCTCACGTAGCGGAGATGGTAGCGACGAACCACCGAGGAGAATGACATCGAATTGGCGAAGCCAGTTCGCTCCTGCGGTCATGCCTAAGAGGCGAGATAGCTGAGTGGGAACGAGTGAGAGGATGCGCGTCCCAGAAGTCGGTAGTGGTACGGATGGTAATGGTTCGTCCGGCGTGAAGCGGCCGTTGAGCACGGCAAAAGCCCCCGAGGTTTCACGCGCCCGAATCGCCGGCATGAGTCCGCTGACGTGCCACGGAGGCGTGACGATGGCGCAATTTAACGTCGGGCTAAATCCTTGCCCTACCAGAGCGTCACGCAAGGAGCGTGCCGCTGCGCGCAGGGTGTTCACGTCATGGATGATAAATTTAATCCGACCGCCCGTACCGCCGGAAGGAATCATGATTCGTCCTGCCCAGCCTAAATGCCAATCACAGGGGCCAAGCCCGACGGGGACGGGTCCCTTGCCGGCCACATTGACGCCCGCGGGGATTTGGCGGGCGGCTTCGCGCATCTCTGCTTCGCCCCATTGCGGGTTACCCAAGAACGTCGGGATACCCGCATCGTGCGCGGCTAAGGCTTCCCGAAGATGTTCGGCGTAATCCGAGTGGAAGACCGCAAGGCCACTCACGAGATTTCCCGCCAAAAAGCGTCCCAATCGAAATCGACCAGCCCGCGCGTCATGGGCCCGCCGGCATGACGATCGCGGGCGTCGTGCTCAAAGCGGCCAAGGGTGTCGAAGCCGACGGTCCCAGCAGAAGGATCAAGGGAGGCGAGCCACAATGCAGCTTGGCGCCCGATGGCGGTCTCAAAACAGGAGGAATAAACGACGGGACCAGGACGTTGCTCCCGCCAAGCGCTGAGCTCTGTCCAGTCGCCGGCGAGCAAAGGTTTCACCACGACGAGGCCAGGCCAATCGTTTCCGGCGGGCGTAAGGAAAGATTCATCCAGCGCGATTTTATCTTGGCCCAGTGAGGCATAACCCGGATGTCCGATCGGCAGGGGCTGTTCTAGGAACTCCACGCGCTTTTCGTTTCGCGTAAAATCGGTCCAAGCACGTGCCGCCGTGAGATCGAGCGAACCGTTCGCATCGAGACGGACTTGGCCGTCGAAGCGGTGGAAGAGTTCGCGAATGGCGACTTCCGGCGTATCGGAAGATATTTTTATTTTTAAAGTCTGGAAGCCGGCGGCAATCTTTGCTGCGGCATCATCGCCCGATAAAGCGACTAGGCCCGCACACGGCAGTGCGCCGTCGTACGCAGCGATCACCGACCAATGCTCACAACTAGACATGGCCGCCGCCAAGCAGGGCAGGGCAGCGCGGGAGGCTTGGACGGTTGAGCTAAGGTGCGAAAGGTTTCCTTGGGCCGAGCGCATGACTTCGATGGCTTGGTCGATCGTTTCGGAGGGGAAGCCAGGCCATGGGGCGATTTCTCCGTAGCCTACCCCGGTTTCGCTTTGGCACCGGAGCAGCACTCGATCGACCGCATCGACGCTGCCGGCCCCGGTTGCCAACGGTGAGCGAAAGCGTCGTCGGACCCGCTTGAAATCGAAAAAGCCTCCTTTCATCCCGTCACTGTCATGAATCGAGCCCAAGTCGCAAAAACAATTTGCCTCCAAGGCGGGGGGTGCCTAACACCCTTTGGGGAAACCGACCTGCCATGGCCTCTCCCAAATCCAAGGGCCGCGTTTCCCTCGACGAACGCTTTTACCTACCCGCTGACGAATTCTTTCCGTCAACGGCTGGCTTAGGGCTGACCTACGACGACGTCTCGCTGGCCACCCGCTATTCAGAGGTGCTCCCACGGATGACCCGTCTCGATACCTCGCTCTCTGACTTCCTGCCGTTGTCTTTACCGATTGTGTCATCGGACATGGATACCGTCACGGAGCACCGAATGGCCATCGCGATGGCACTTAACGGTGGGCTGGGTCTCCTACATTATAATATGACGGAGGCCGACCAGGTGGCCGAAGTGCGTCGGGTCAAAAACCATATTCACGGAATGATCGGCGATCCCGCGGTGGTCTCCCCCGAGGATACGATCGCGCAGGTGCTCGCCCGGATTGAGCACGACGGCTTGGCCTTCAGTACCTTCCCGGTCGTCGGCCCGGATAATACCCTCCTCGGGCTGCTTCCCGGAAGCGCCGTCAAAGAGCGTCACGGTCAACGCAAGGTCGCTGCCGTCATGGTGCCGCGCGACCGGATTTTTACCGTCGTCGAAAAAGACCTCGGGAAAGACCCGATCGCCAAGGCAGATAAGCTCTTCTCTGAGCATGTCGGGCAAAACAAATTATTGGTGGTCGACGCAAAGAATAAACTTCGCGGTCTTTTCACGCTCAGCGATATCGAGCGTATCTCCGAAGAGTCTCGGGCGCATGTCCGTCCTACGCGCGACTCAGGGTTTCGACTCCGGGTCGGGGTTGCCATTTCAGTCCCACGTAACGCCGATGGCGAAATCGATCGGGCTCGCTTTCTGGCCCATGCGGCCGCTTTGGTGGAGGAAGGCGCAGATGCTTTGGCAATCTCCACGGCGCATGGTCACACCAAGGGCGTCGGCGATGCCGTTCGCATGCTCCGCAAGGCGCACAAAGGAATTACGCTGATTGCCGGCAATGTCACCAGTGGCGAAGGTGTCGAATTTCTCGCGGCCGCCGGAGCCGACACGATAAAAATCGGCCAAGGCCCTGGATCGATCTGCACGACGCGTATCGTCGCCGGTGTCGGCATTCCCCAGCTCACCGCGCTTTATGTCGCCTCCCGGGCCGCCGCCCAAAAGGGAGTCCGTATCCTCGCCGATGGTGGCATCACCAAGAGCGGCGACATCGTCAAAGCACTTACGCTAGCTGATGCGGTGATCCTCGGTGGCTTGCTCGCAGGTAGCCGTGAGGCTCCCGGCAAGCTGATGGAAATCAACGGCAAGACATATAAGGAATATCGCGGCATGGGTTCGCACGAAGCGATGCGCAAAGGTTCCGCCGCGCGCTACGGCCATTCGGCCAGTGGTAAATTTAACAAAGTCGCCGCCGAGGGCATCGAAGCTCTTAAGGAAGTTTCCGGAACCGTCGACCAGGTGCTGGGCAGTCTGGCCGGCGGGGTTCAAAGCGGACTTGGTTATCTCGGAGCCAATAATCTGAACGAACATCGGGCGTTGGCTCGCTACATCCGGATCACCCCAGCAGGTCTGCGCGAAGCCGCTCCTCACGACGTGATCGAGATCAAAGCCGGATCATAATTTCCACCAGCCAGGCCATGTCATCACTTTTACGTTCTCTTCTCTTTTTATTGGGAGGCATCGTGCTCGGCGCCGTCGCGACGCTGATATTGCAACCGAGCTTTTCGATTGTCGTGACGAACGCTCCGGCTGTCGCCAAGAGCGAAGCCGTCCCGACCGTCACTAAGCCCGAGTCCGCTCCCGCCGCCGAAGGGTCGGCCAGCAAGGTCGCTTCCGCCGTCTCGGCTTTGCCGGCTTTAGATTACGCCGCCATCAACGAGCGCCCGGCGCTTTGGCCGACTTCGGTGGTGATGATCAAGGCATACAGTTCTCCCGTCATCGAAGGGGGTAAGAAGATCAGCGAGACGACGCTGGCGATGGGTGATTCATTGCAGGTCTCAAAAGTGTTCGGCGCGGGCATCCTTGAAGTCCGTTCTCGAGGCGTGAAATTCGAAATCGATAGCCGCCTGACAAACTTTGAAGCCTTGGTCCGCAAAAAGGCTCAAGAGCTGTTTGCGAATGGAAGCAATCAGCCGCTGCCTTTCGTGAAGGCGTCTTCGGAGGCTCCCGTTGTGGCAACGCCGGCTTCAACGGCTCCGCTCCCTGTTACGACTCCAGTCGCCGTCTCTGTTCCGTCTCCGGCCATGGCTCCGACCGCTGTCGTTGCCGCACCGGCCGAGCCAGAAAAGCCGCTCGTACCAAAGGGTCCGGCAACCTTGGACGAAAAAATAGACACGCTTTTCGGCCGGAAGCCAAATGTTGCGGCCCCTGCGGCCGTGACCTCCGTGGCCCCTGCGGCCCCAGTAGCTCCTGCGGTGGAAGTCGCAAAGCCGGCTGACACCAAAGAAGATTTGGATAAGAAAATGAACACACTTTTCAAGTCTCCGACGAAGTGAGCCAGGCCAAAATCTTTTCATGGAACGTCAACGGCGTTCGCTCCGCCTTGGGTAAGGGGCTCATCGATTTCATCCAGGCGTCTGATCCCGATGTGCTTTGCCTGCAAGAGACCAAATGTGAAACGGCGACGGCCCAGACCCTTGGGTTGCCTTTTGCCCATCAGGTCTGGCATGAGGCGGAGAAGAAGGGCTACTCGGGTACGGCCATCCTTTCCAAGCACGAACCACTGTCCGTGGCTTTGGATTTTCCCGGCGATCACCCTGCCGAAGGACGCGTCGTCACTGCCGAATTCCGCGATTGTTACGTCGTGAGCGCTTATGTCCCTAATTCCCAACGCGAGTTGGAGCGGTTGGACTATCGTTTGCAATGGGATGCGGATTTTCAGCGCTACCTTGCGAAGCTCGCGCAAAAAAAGCCTTTGGTCGTATGCGGTGATCTCAATGTGGCGCACGCGGAAATAGATTTAGCCAATCCTTCGACGAATCGCCGGAACGCGGGATTCACCGATGAGGAGCGCGAGTCCTTTACTAAACTGCTCCGGCAACAGGGTTTTGTTGATACCTTTCGCGCGCACCATCCTGACGTCAAACAGCGCTACAGTTGGTGGAGTTATCGGCCCGGTATCCGGGCCCGAAACATTGGATGGCGCTTGGATTATTGCCTGACATCCGAAGGGCTCAAGTGGTCGGCGCCCGAGATCCACGATCAAGTGACAGGATCGGACCATTGTCCGGTATCGGTGCGGATTGCGGCCGAACTGGCCTAAGCGTAGCACCTCAGGGGTGCTTGCCCATCCGCCGCTTCACCCAAGGCACCATGGCCAGCAGGCCGACCGTCACGACTCCGACCGTCAGGGCTTGATTCAGGAAGAAGCGCGAAAGTAAGACTGGATCTTTGGACGAAAAATCTTCGGCCAAGACCCCGGCGAGTTTGTTGCCCAAGGCTGTTCCTAAAAACCACAGACCCATGATCAGCCCCGTCAGCTTGGCGGGAGCGAGTTTGCTCATCGTGCTGAGCCCGACCGGGCTGAGGCAAAGTTCGCCGAGCGTCTGCAAGAAGTACACGGCGATGAGCCACCATGGGCTGACTTTACCGCTCGCAGTAAGCTGCGCGGCGGGGACCAATAATAAGAAAGATATGCCCAAGAAGACGAGGCCGAGGACGAACTTGCCCGGGACGGACGGTTGGCGCGTGCCGAGCCGAACCCAGCCCCAGGCGAAGAGCGGTGCGAGCGCGAGGATGAAGAGCGAGTTGACGGATTGGAACCAGGAGGAAGGGTAGGCCCAGCCCGCCACTTCATGATGCGTGAGCTCGTCGGCGAAGAGGGTGAGCGAGGACCCGGCCTGTTCGAAGACGGCCCAGAAAATGATCGCCGCGATGAAGAAGACCAAGATGGCGGCAATCCGGTGGCTGTCTTCGTCCTTCTTCATGAGGCCAAAATAAATCACTCCTGCGATCGGCAGCGCATAGACGATGGGATTGATCCAGGCGAAATGGTCCGAGGCAATCATGAGTCCCAAGAGCAAGACCGTCCCGAGCGTAACCATCATGAGCTGTAGCCATGGGCGCGGAGTATCGCGTTCCGGCGCATGACCGATGTGTCCGAGGAGCTTAAGCCGACGAAGGTAGGTCCACATCCCAAAGGTCATCCCGAGGCCGGCGGCGCCGAAGCCCCAGTGCCAACTATGCAGCGGGTCGAGCCCCCAAGACAGAAGCATGGCCTTAAACTGTTCCCCTTGGGCGAGCCAGCCTACGACCAGCGGAGCGGCAAAAGCTCCGAGATTGATGCCCATATAAAAGAGCGAGAAGCCGGCATCGCGGCGATGATCGCCCCGGGCGTACAATCCGCCGACAAGCGTGCTGATGCTAGGCTTAAGCAGTCCAGTACCCAGCGCGACCAAGATGAGCCCAAGGTAAAAACTTGGAATCGAATCAATCGCCAAGGTGTAGTGTCCAGCGGTGATGATGAAACCACCGATCAAGACCGCTCGTCGCGCCCCGATGAAATTATCGGCGAGGTAACCGCCGAGGATGCAGACCATGTAACTCGCCATGGTGTAATTCCCGTAAATCTGGGCGGCGTATTTTTGTTCGAAGCCCAGGCCGCCCATCGCCACCGGCGCGACCATGAAGAGCAGTAAGAGCGCCCGCATGCCATAGTAAGAGAACCGCTCCCACATTTCCGCGAAGAAGAGCATACTCAGACCCTTGGGGTGGCCACCGATCCCGCCGGTGTGCAAGACCTCGGGGACGTGAGGAGTCGCATCGGGGATGGGCTTAGGGAGGGTCATCGCGGTCAGAATAGGCAGTTCCAAGGAGGCTTGGCAGGCAACGCATTTGCCTAATTAGGCTAGGACGGCGTTGACAGTGCCTCCTATGGGGCTATTTTTGAGACTCATTCTCATCTAGCGTGACTCCGCTTTCCCAACTTCTGCCCGGTCAATTCGGGAAGCTGGCTTCGCTTAACCCGGAGCGTGGGGTGGATCAGCGTTTGATGGCGTTAGGGCTCTTGCCGGGGATGGTTTTGAAATTGGTCCGAAAGGCTCCTTTGGGCGATCCGCTGGCCATCGAGTTCGGAGGCCAGGTCGTGAGCTTACGCTTGTCGGAAGCCGAGAGTCTAATCGTCGATGTGGCAGCCGATTGCCCCATCCAACGCCCCCGGGCAACGCCGTGAGCTCTCCAACTCAGGGCTTGATGGTCGCGCTCGTCGGGAACCCCAACACCGGCAAGTCCACGCTTTTTAATGCCCTGACCGGACTACGGCAACGGGTCGGAAAC
>Ga0194048_10000061_pt1 | contig 45799 bp, 47 predicted proteins | sample JunL225m_MetaG_FD_161685 | JGI IMG/M metagenome (GOLD analysis project Ga0194048, IMG submission 161685) | Anoxic zone freshwater microbial communities from boreal shield lake in IISD Experimental Lakes Area, Ontario, Canada - Jun2016-L222-5m | ecosystem: Environmental > Aquatic > Freshwater >...
ATCATGCTGCTATTTCAGGAATTCCACAATTATCTTCTGCTCCAGTTGTCGCAACAGATATCCGCGCAGGCGCTGGTTTAATTTTGGCTGGTTTAGTTTCAGATGGAGTTACATTTGTGGAAGGTGGCTATCACGTTGATCGTGGTTACCCAAATTTTGCAGAACAATTACAAGCACTTGGAGCGGATGTTTCGCGAGTTGATTAATTAAATTAATCGGTACTTTCGCCAAGGATAGAGACTCGATCTTTAGCAACTGATAAGAATCCACCGTGCACGTTGAATTCAGAAATAGTTCCATCAACACCTTTGATTGAAACTAATCCATCTACTAGTACACCGAGAAGCGGGGTATGGCCAGGAAGAATTCCTAGATCTCCGTCAAGAGTTCGAGCAGAAATCTGGGTAGCTTCGCCCGACCAGACTCGCTTCTCTGGTGATACTAATTCGACTTTTAGTGAGCTCATTTTTTAGTTCTTTGCCAACTCTGCAGCTCGACGCTCAACATCATCTAGACCGCCGCACATAAAGAATGCTTGCTCAGGCACATGGTCATAGTCACCATTTGCGAGCGCATCAAATGCGGAAATCGTTTCAGTAAGTGGCACAAATGAACCATCGAGGCCAGTAAATACCTTTGCGACGAAAGTATTTTGCGAAAGGAAGCGTTGGATACGGCGAGCGCGACCAACCAGGATTCGATCTTCTTCGGAGAGTTCGTCGATACCAAGAATCGCAATAATGTCTTGTAAATCCTTGTAACGCTGCAAAATTTGCTTAATTCGGTTTGCAACGCGGAAGTGATTTTCGCCAATGTAACGTGGATCTAAAATCCGAGAAGTTGAATCCAGTGGATCTACCGCAGGATAGATACCAAGTTCGGAAATTGGACGAGATAGCACTGTAGTTGCATCTAAGTGCGTAAAAGTAGTGTGCGGCGCTGGGTCTGTGATGTCATCGGCAGGTACATAAATCGCCTGCATCGAAGTAATCGAGTGTCCGCGAGTAGATGTAATACGTTCTTGCAATACACCCATTTCGTCAGCAAGTGTTGGTTGGTAACCCACCGCAGATGGCATACGTCCTAGAAGTGTGGAAACTTCTGAACCAGCTTGGGTGAATCGGAAAATATTATCGATGAAGAGCAGAACATCTTGTTTCTGCACATCTCGGAAATATTCCGCCATTGTTAGCGCTGATAGCGCAACGCGCAAACGAGTTCCAGGTGGCTCATCCATCTGACCGAAAACTAACGCGGTCTTATTAATAACCCCGGTCTCGGTCATTTCCAAGAATAAGTCGTTACCTTCACGAGTGCGTTCGCCAACGCCAGCGAATACTGATACGCCACCGAAGTTTTCGGCTACTCGATAAATCATTTCTTGAATGAGCACGGTCTTACCTACACCTGCACCGCCAAATAATCCGATCTTTCCACCTTTTACATATGGTGTTAGAAGGTCGATAACTTTAATTCCAGTTTCAAACATCTCAGTCTTTGATTCAAGTTGATCAAATGCTGGAGCCGTGCGGTGGATTGGCCAACGTTCTTTTACATCGAGCGAAGATGTAGGAACATCCAGCGATTCACCTAACGCATTAAATACATGTCCTTTAGTTACATCGCCGACTGGAACTGAGATCGCACTTCCAGTGTCGCGTACTTCAACCCCACGGACCATGCCATCGGTTGGTTGCATCGAGATCGCACGGACTAAGTTATCGCCAATATGTTGCGCGACTTCAAGCGTGAGTTTTCTAGTATTACCGCTTAACGTGACATCGATTTCGAGCGCGTTGTAGATAGCTGGCATTGAATCTGCTGGAAATTCAATATCAACTACCGGTCCAATTACGCGCGCTACGCGTCCAGTGCCAGTTTTAGTATTTACGGACATCATTCGCTCCCTGAGTTACTTGAAGACAACGCATCTGCGCCGCCCACGATTTCGCTGATCTCTTGTGTGATTTCGGCTTGACGGGCCGCGTTCGCAAGTCGAGTTAACGACTTGATTAAATCTTCAGCATTGTCAGTTGCTGATTTCATTGCGCGACGTCGAGCGGCATGCTCGGACGCAGCAGATTGAAGCATCGCGTTAAATACGCGAGATTCGATATAGCGCGGGAGAAGTGCGTTTAACACATCACCTGCGTTTGGTTCGAATTCATACATTGGCAGCAAGCCAGTTGGTGGTGTTGCTTCACTCTCTACAACCTCAAGTGGCAACATTCGCTTTGTAAGTGGATTTTGGGTAATCATCGATACAAATTCGGTGTAAATAATATGTAGTTCATCTACGCCGTTAATATCAGTTTGGGCATCTGCAATGAAGGCGCTAATTAACTCATCTGAAACTTCTTTAGCGTTTGCATAAGTTGGGTTATCAGAGAAGCCAGACCATGAATTTTTAATTGGTCGATTGCGGAATTTGTAATAGTTAACAGCCTTACGACCTACAAGGTAAGTATTTACTTCAAGCCCGCGTTCTCTTAGATATGCAATTAAGCCATCGCCTTCTTTAATTGCACTACTTGAGTATGCGCCGGCCATTCCGCGGTCCGCAGTAATAATCAGTACTGCAGCGCGTTTTGGATTTTCAGAAGCCGTTGTTAATGGGTGCTTTGTGTTTGAAAAAGTTGCAACCGCAGATACCGCACGCGTTAATTCATTCGCGTATGGAGTCGATGCGCTAACTCGGTTTTGCGCTTTGACGATTCGCGACGCGGAGATTAACTCCATGGCGCGCGTAATCTTCTTAGTCGCTTTAACCGAGCGAATGCGTCGACGATAAATGCGGAGTTGGGCGCCCATTTGTTACTTCTTTACCGCCGGTTGGACATATTTAGTAACTTGTTCATTCGAATCGTCGCCTTCTGCTTTAACTGGCGCTTCGTTTAGCGCTTTAGCTACAGATGAAACAAAGCGATCTTTAAAGGTAGTAATTGCAGCGGTAAGTGCTGCAACTGTGTCATCGCTTAACTCTTTAGTGGTTGCGATTACATCTAGAACGCCTTTGTGATCTCGTGACAAATAATCTAAAAATTCCGCTTCAAAACGCTTGATATCTGGTAGCGGCACTGAGTCGAGTTGACCAGTTGTACCAGCCCAAATTGAAGCAATCATCCGCTCAAGAATGAACGGGGTGTATTGATTCTGTTTTAATAGTTCAACAAGTCGACCACCGCGCTCAAGTTGAGCTTTTGATGCCGCATCAAGATCTGAACCAAATGCTGCGAACGCTTCGAGTTCGCGGAATTGAGCTAGATCTAAACGAAGGCGACCAGCAATCTTCTTCATCGCTTTAGTCTGTGCAGATCCACCTACACGAGATACCGAAATACCTACGTTAATAGCGGGACGTACACCTGCGTTAAATAGATCGGTTTCTAAGAAGCACTGACCATCTGTAATTGAAATAACGTTTGTTGGAATGAACGCAGAAACGTCATTACCTTTGGTTTCAATGATTGGTAATCCAGTCATTGAGCCGCCACCAAGTTCATCAGAAAGTTTTGCGCAACGCTCTAATAAACGTGAGTGTAAATAAAATACATCTCCTGGATACGCTTCGCGACCCGGTGGGCGTCGTAGCAACAACGATACTGAACGGTATGCATCTGCTTGTTTTGAAAGATCATCAAAAACAATTAGTACGTGATCACCGGCATACATCCAGTGCTGACCAATCGCTGAACCAGTAAATGGTGCAAGGTATTTGAAACCAGCAGGATCAGATGCAGGTGCTGCAACAATGGTGGTGTACTCCATTGCGCCAGCTTCTTCTAGCGAGCCGCGTACTGCTGCGATAGTTGAACCTTTTTGACCAATCGCAACATAAATACATTTAACGCGCTTCTTAGGATCGCCGCTCTTCCAATTTTCGCGTTGGTTAATAATGGTGTCGATCGCAACTGCAGTCTTTCCAGTTTGACGGTCACCAATAATTAATTGACGCTGTCCGCGACCAATCGCAGTCATTGAGTCGATCGCTTTGATACCAGTAGCTAATGGCTCTTTAACAGGTTGGCGCTCAACTACAGAGGGAGCCTGTAATTCAAGGGCACGGTTTGTTTCAGCTTTAATTTCGCCTTTGCCATCGATTGGACGACCGAGAGCATCAACTACACGACCTAAAAATGCATCGCCTACTGGTACTGAAAGAATTTCACCAGTACGACGGACTGTGGTTCCTTCTTCAATTCCGGTGAACTCACCGAGGATAACCACACCAATTTCACGGACGTCTAGGTTAAGTGCGAGACCAAGGGTTCCGTTCTCAAACTTAAGCAATTCATTGGTCATAGTTGAAGGCAGACCTTCAATACGAGCAATACCATCGCCAGCTTCTGTAACGGTTCCGATTTCATCTCGAGCAGCAACACCTGGATCGTATGACTTAACGAAGTTCGCTAATGCATCGCGAATTTCTTCGGGCCGGATCGTAAGTTCCGCCATTTTATTTCTCCCTTTTCTTTTCTATCTTTAACTCTTACGCACTCTGTCCAGAGAGCGTACGTTCTGCACCAATAATGCGAGTTGCGATTGAACCGTCAATTAATTCATCACCGAAGCGAACTGAAAGTCCACCAAGAATGTTTGGATCAATTTCGATATTTAATCGAACTGTGGCACCAATTTGTGCTGAAAGTGATTTTGTAATGCGATCTATCTGTTCTTTTGAGAGCGCAATTGCACTCTTCACATGAACAATGGTTCGATTTTTTCTTGCTGCTACTGCTTCTGCCAGGTCGCGCATTCCGGCTTCAACGTTTCGGCCACGTGGTTGATCAACCATCGCACCAATTAATCGAATTGTAGATTCAGTAGCTTTACCGTTAAGTAAAGTTCGAATGAGCGCGCTCTTCTTTGCAGTTGATTGCACCGTTCTATCTGCTAATACCGTGCGCAATTCGGAAGAGTTCTGAATGGTTTGTGTGAAAGCAAAAAGTTCAGATTCGAGTCGATCCAATGCACCGTCTTTTTCAGCAGCCGCAGCTTCGGTTTCGACGCCTAATCGTTCGATTGCTCGAACTAAATCAGATGCATATGACCAACGGAGCGCTATTAATTCTTTTACAAATGCAAAAGTCGGCTCGCTAACTCCTTTTTCAAATACCCGTTTTACCAGTTCAGATTTATCTTCAGTTTTACGTGAAGGATCAGTTAGGGCTCGACTCAGCGCGATATTGGAATCAAAAACAGCCACCATTGAAAGTAAATCAGTCGAAACCTTGGAAATGCCAGCGCTCTCAAGACTAGAGATTTTCTTCTCTAAAAATGCGCGAGCAGCTGCAAGTGATTGTCGACTGGTTCCTTTCATGGCAAGTGTCATGGCTACTTCTTCGCCTCCGAATTTGATTCAAGATCACTCAAGAATCGTTCAACAACTCTTGATTGACGGACCTGATCATCAAGTGATTCACCAACAATTTTAGAAGCTAACGCAGTTGCAATAGACCCGACTTCGCTTACTAAAGAGTTGAGCGCTTGTTGGCGTTCTGCCTCAATAGCTGCACGAGCTGCTGCAGTAATGCGTGATGCTTCTTCTTGCGCAGTAGCGCGCATCTGTTCAATTATTTCGGCACCTTCGACTCGAGCTTCTTCTCGAAGTTTCTGGGATTCACCACGAGCTTCTGCAAGTTGAGCGGTATAACTTCGTAACGCGTTCTCAGCTTCTAGTTGTGCTTTTTCAGCACGTTCCATTCCACCTTGAATAGCATCGGTACGAGCTTTATACGCTGCTTCAAACTTTGGCACAGCTTTGGCGCGAAGTAATAAGAACAAGATAGTGAAAGCAACTAAGCCAACGATGATTTCAGCGGGTTGCGGAACAACCGGGCTATGTGCGCCCTCCGCTGCAGCCAAAATACTAAAGCTCTTGTTCATCTTTTATCCTCTATCGAATTAGAGAACGAATGCGAGTACGAGACCAAAGAGCGCCAATGCTTCTGCAAGTGCGAAACCTAAGAACGCAATTGGTTGCAGGATTGAACGTGCTTCTGGTTGGCGTGCGACGCCATTGATGTATGCCGCGAAAATTAAACCAGTTGCTGTACCTGGTCCAATTGTCGAGAGGCCGAAGCCCACGATTGCGAGTGTGCCGGTCATTTCTCTTCCCTTTCACATATTTCATTTATTGACCAAACGGGTGTTTGGACAAATCTATTTTTAGTGCTCGTCGGAAAGTGCTCCGGCGATATAAAGTGCAGAAAGCAAGGTAAAAATGTAGGCCTGGAGGCATTGAATACCAAACTCAAAGAAGGTAAGCCCGATTGCAAAACCAAAAGAAAATATGCTCATAAACTTAAAAATTAAGCCGCTATGCAATAAATACTCTCCGCCAAGTGTAAATATCAGAAGTAATAAGTGACCGGCAAACATATTTGCAAATAACCGCATAGCAAGTGTTAATGGGCGGGTAATGAAATAAGTCGCGATCTCAACGGGAGTTAGAATTAAATACACCGGTTTTGGAATACCTGGCATGAAGCAAATTTCCTTTAAATAAGGTAAAAGCCCTTTATGTTTTACTGAAACAAAGTGATAGACCAGATAAGTACAGATCGTTATTGAAATTGGGAAACCAATACGAGACATGGTTGGGAATTGCAAAAGTGGGAAAATTCCAAAGAGATTGTTTACGAGCACAAATGTAAAAATTGAAAACAAAAACGGCATAAAACGCATGAATTCGGGACCGATGACTTCTTCACCAATTGTTTTGCGAACGAAGCCATATACGGATTCCCCGGCAAATTGCATTCTCGAAGGAACAATTGCAGCCTTACGTGCCGAAGTTATAAAGAAAACTGAAATTACTATTACTGAGAGAAAAACCATAAAAACTGGCTTGGTGAAATAGATGCTATGACCAAATATTGGTTGGAATTCAAAGTCGGCGGCGCTAGGTGGCGTGAAACCACTCTCTGCTTTTGCTAGCAACACAGACAAAATCAAGCTCCTTAAAAATCTGGAATATTTAAGTTATCGAGTATTCCGCGGCTTTGGCAAAGGGAAGTAACCTAATCCGCGCCCAAACTTAGATGGAAAGAGGTGCTATCGCCAAACCGGGCTCCATGAGTTATAGGTCACTTAGATGGTGAATTGGGCAAAATGCCCGAGTTGGAAACTCCTACTCTTTAACGAAACGGATCCAAATCAAGAAGAGAGAGGCGACCGTACCCATCAGCATTCCAACCAAGAAGAGGATGTGGGTGCCTAGAAAATGGTCAGCGAGCCAGCCGATTCCACCCCAGATTAAAAACCCTGAAAGTAAGTACCCGATTATTGACCAAAACGCGCCTTCATCTTTGGTTGCCATGGGTCAAATCTATTGGAGAACCAGGTGCAAGGCAATATAAAGCAATATCAGTCACGCTTAGGTAGCGGCATTGTTAATCGTAATTTAAGAAAAGCTCGAATCTCCCCAGCAAGCCATGCCATTGTGATCGCAATTGCAACTATGGCAAAACTCTGTCGATCTAGAAATTCTCGATTGGTGTTTTTCATCAGCACCAATAAAAAAACTCCCATTGTCAATACTTTTGCAAAGTATGAAGTCATCGCTAGAACCATAACCATCATTGGTTCTAAATTATTAGAAAATTTTGAAACTATTAAGTGAATCGCAAAAAAAATTAGAACGATAAATTGTGCGAATAGCGCACCAATCAGCCCAGATTGGCCGCGCAATAACGTAGCAAGAATTAATCCCAAAATTCCCACTACTGAAGATGGGATCAGCGCGCCACGCCATAATTTCATTTCAACTGAAAGATTAGACATTTAGTAAATTCCAATTCTGGTCTAGGGTTCGCTTTCTAGCATAGAAAGCAGTACCTGCCAAAAATATTGCTACTAGAAATGCAATCCAGATTGGCGCGAATGCGGCAACTGTAACTGGTACCGCAAAAGTAGCAGTCCATAGATATAAAACTATTGCTGTTCTATTTTGAGAATTGCCCGATGCAAGTAACCTATGGTGTAAGTGCAACTTATCTGGCGCAAAAGGTGATTTACCAGAACTAGTACGGCGCAAAATTGCTAAAACTAAATCAAGAAGTGGAATTGCTAGAACCGCAAATGGCAAAAAGAGCGGTAGTAGCGATGGCCCAATACTCTCTGCTGATAGTGCATTGCCATCAATCTGGCCGGTCAGTGTTATTGCAGAAGCTGCAAGAATTAAACCTAATAACATTGACCCTGAATCCCCCATAAACATCCGAGCTGGATTCGAATTATGCGGCAAGAATCCAATACATAGCCCAATCAAGATAACCGTCATGAGCGAAGGTGCGCCAGCGCGGGTAAAGCCATTAGTTACCGCTAACAAATAGGAGAAGGCAAAGAAGCAGCTTGATGCAATTGCTACAACCCCAATGGCTAGTCCATCTAAACCATCAATAAAGTTAACGGCATTAATGGTGACCATAACTATTAAAACTGTAAGTAGTTGGCCAATATTGGATGGAATAATAAGAATTCCATTAATGGGCAACCAAAGAATTTGAATTCCATGAATTAATAATATTCCAGCTGCCAAACCTTGTCCGGCTAACTTTGTAACTGCATCTAATTCAAAACGATCGTCTAATGCGCCAAGCAACACTACAAAAGTAGCTGCTAGGAAAATCCCTTGTAACTCTCGCCCATATGCTTTTCCAACCAAATGTAAATCGCGCACTATTAAAAGCGTTAGGCCAAGTGCAATCCACATCGCAACTCCGCCCCATCTAGGCGTAATTTCAGTATGGATATCGCGATCTCGAATACCAGCTACTACCCGCCATCTAATTGCTAATCCCTGAATAAATGGAGTAACTAGATAGCAGAGCGTCGCTGCAATTAGGAGGGTTAATAAATATTCGCGCATAAGATTTAAACGCTACTAATTATCTTTTATATACCGAAAATTTTGCGGTGAAGTCATGAACTTCAGAACGAATCTTTTTAGCTAAATTCTCGTCGCCACCATCTTTTATGGCGCGTGCAATAAAAGATGCGATTGCTGGCATTTCGGAAACGCCCATTCCTTGGGTCGTGGTTGCAGCAGTTCCGACACGAATTCCGCTGGTTACGGAAGGTGCTTCTGGATCAAACGGGATTGAATTCTTATTTAAAGTAATGCCAGAAGCATCACATCTCTCATCGGCTACTTTTCCGTTGATGCCAGTCTTTCTAATATCAATTAACGCAAGATGGGTTTGAGTACCGCCAGATACTGCCCGCATTCCTTCATTTTCCAAGGATTTTGCAAGCGCCTGGCAATTCTTAATCACGTTCTTTGCATAACTTTGATAGGCAGGGGTGGCACACTCTTTTAGCGCTACCGCTTTACCAGCTACTGCGCTCATGATTGGCCCACCTTGCATACCTGGAAAGACTGCTTTATCAATTGCTGGCGCATGCACAGCTTTGCTAAGAATCATGCCGCCTCGTGGACCGCGCAAAACTTTATGCGTTGTAAATGAAACTACATCTGCATAAGGAACTGGAGAAGGAATGGCTTTACCCGCAACTAGTCCGATGAAATGTGCTGCATCTACCCACATGATTGCGCCAACTTCATCACAGATTGCACGAACTTTTTCAAAATCTATAAGTGATGGGTATGCCGTTGCGCCAGAACAAATCATTTTTGGTTTATGGGCAATCGCTAAATCGCGAAGCTCGTCATAATCAATTAACTCGTTATCTTGGCGAACACCGTAAGAAACGATATTGAACCATTTTCCGGAAAAGTTGACTTTAGATCCGTGCGTTAAATGGCCGCCATGCGGAAGTGACATTGCAAGGACGGTATCGCCAGGTTTTGTAAATGCTTGATAGACCGCAACGTTTGCACTTGCACCAGAATGTGGTTGTAAGTTGGCATGCTCGGCGCCAAAAAGTGATTTTGCTCGTTCAATTCCTATCACTTCGACCTTATCAACTTCTTCACAACCGCCGTAATAACGTTTTCCTGGATAACCTTCTGCATATTTATTTGAAAGAGTTGATCCCATCGCAGCAAGAACTGCTGATGAGGTGAAGTTTTCGCTCGCAATTAATTGCAAATTCTGCCGTTGACGTTCGAGCTCAGAGAGAATTACTGCCGCAATATCTGGATCTTCTGATTGCAGTTGGTTGAAATCTGGGCCGAAAAATTCGGAACTGAATGTGTCTTTATTAGGCATGCGCGAAAGCCTACGGCGTTATTACGATATTTTTGTTGACAGACTTCAATTCTTTGAGTGATATCGCACCGATTCGGTCGAGTTTTACCTCGTTATTAGCGATAGTAAGCACTGTAGTAGGGGCGCCAACTGGTAGTTCGCCAAATTCAATGGTTGCGCCAATATCGGAATCTAACGCAGGCACAAAAAGTGTCTCTCGCGTTGGCGGCATTCCTATCCGAGCGGCGCTACCAATTGCCAACGGGCCATAACTTTTTGCTAGGTCAAGTGCAAATTTACTGCTTGGAACCCGCACTGAAACTAAATCTAAAGTTCGATTGTCGCCTAAATTCCAGGTAATGCCGCGTTGTACTGGCAGATTTAGCGTCAATAAGCCCGGCCAAAATTTCTCGGCAAACTTCTTAGCCTCCGCATCAAAATCAATTGTGATGCCAGCCGCAACTAATGAGCTACCAACTAATACTTGGCAAGCCACGCCATCTTCATCGCCCCGCAAAATATGAATTCGTTGCACTGCAGCGTGGTTAAAAGCATCGCAGACAAATACATAACCATTTTCAAGAGGCATAACTAGAACTTTGCCATCGCGCATTAACTCAACACACTTTGTGATCACTGGCGTGAGTTTTGCACGTGGACCCTGTTTGATTTCAAATTTTTGTGCCATGACGAAACTTTCCTACAACTTCCGCGCACTGGTCCAGCGCGGTCGATTATTTAAATCATTATGCAACTCGATTTCGTTAAATCCGTTGCTTAAGAGTTGCGCTATTAGGGTGCCTTGAGTTTCAAAATGTTCAATTAGCAACAAACCGCCAGACTTAAGAATTCTGTGCGCAGCAGCAATGAACTCTGTTGGGACTTCGATCCCAGTAACTCCACCAATTAGAGCTGAGTGCGGCTCAAAATTAATTACATTCGCTGGTAGTGGCGTATCAGCCGGGATATAAGGTGGATTTGCAATAACGAGATCGCATTTAACGTCGATTAAAGCGCTTTCCACAGAACTTTCGATAACTCGAACTTCTACGTCGTGTTTTTGAATGTTCTTACGGAGCCACTCGCATGCTGCTAGTTCTCGCTCAACTGCGACAACGGTTACCGGCAACTTGTGGCGATCGGCTTCGAAAGCAACTGAAATAGCAATTGCACCAGTTCCCGCACCTAAATCAACAACGCTAACTGCACGTGCACTTTCGCTATGGGCTCGTTTTATCTCAACTAGCGCAGCATCAACGAGTAATTCCGTTTCTGGACGTGGAATTAGTACGCCGGGGCCGACATCGAATAAAAGGTAACGAAATGGTGCATAGCCCAATAGATATTGAGTTGGAGTGCCACTTAAACGTGCCGTAATTAAGTCATTAAAAGATTCCTCGAGTTGCAATAGCTGTGCGCTATCTAGATCAATTTCTTTGGCGTGCAATTGCATGCGGTCAGTGTCGAGCAAGTGTGCCAATAAAATTTCGGCATCAACCTCGGAGATTTCACGCTCTTTAAATTGTGACTTTGCTTGATCTAGAATTTCGCGAACTAACATCTTTAAGCCTTCTTATGCCTCAGCAGAAGAAAGTTTCTCTGCCTTATCTGCATCGAGTAACGCTTGAATCACTGGATCTAATTCGCCATTTAATACAGCATCTAAGTTATTTGCTTTGTAATTTACTCGATGATCACTTAAGCGATTTTCGGGAAAGTTATAGGTGCGAATTCGTTCGCTACGATCAACAGTTCTAACTTGAGATTTCCGAGTTGCAGATGCAATTCGATCTGCCTCTTCTTGCGCTGCTGCAAGTATGCGAGCTCGTAAAATACGCATTGCTGACTCTTTATTTTGAAGTTGGCTCTTCTCGTTCTGACACGAAACTACAATCCCGGTCGGTTCATGAGTTAAGCGCACTGCCGAGTCGGTGGTGTTAACGCTCTGACCACCAGGGCCAGAAGAGCGATAAACATCAACTCGAATATCATTTAAATTTAATTGCACATCGATTTCTTCAGCTTCTGGAAGCACTAAAACTCCCGCAGCAGAAGTATGAATCCGGCCTTGCGATTCCGTTTCTGGAACACGTTGAACGCGATGCACGCCGCCTTCAAACTTTAATTTCGCATATGGAGTTTTACCTGGCTCAGCAGTACCTCGGCTTTTAATCGCAACCGAGATATCTTTATAGCCGCCTAAATCACTTTCAGTTACATCGATAATCTCCGTTTTCCAACCTTGCTTTTCGGCGTAACGCATATACATTCTCATTAAGTCGCCTGCAAATAGCGCTGATTCATCGCCGCCGGCCCCAGCTTTGATTTCCATAATTACATCACGATCATCATTTGGATCACGCGGCAGTAATAACTCTTCTAAAGTAGTTGCAGTTTCATCACATGTTAATTGCAGTGCGGGGATTTCTTTCGCAAAATCTGGATCAACATCCACTAATTCTTTAGCAGCAGCTAAATCATCCTCGGCGCTCTTCCAGGCACGGTAACCAGCAATTACTGGACCGAGTTGCGCGTAACGTTTTCCAAGTTGGCGCGCTTTACCTTGATCAGAGTGAATTGATGGATCAGCCATTGCAGCTTCCAAAGTTTCATATTCTTTTAAAATTTCGGGCATGGATGCGAAGCGCACGAGCTCTTTATCTTTACTCATCTTCGCCTCCTATGTTAAATAGAAAAATTTATAAAATAAAAAGGCCGCGCTACCCCAATTTGGGTAGCAACGGCCTTTTTAAGAAAGCTACTTTTTATCTTGCTTTGGACCTTTGTTGAAACGCTCTTCGAATTTAGCAACGCGTCCACCAGTATCAAGAATTCTCTGCTTGCCGGTATAGAACGGATGGCAGACGGAACAAACTTCAACGAATACCGAACCGCTAGCAACAGTAGAGCGAGTAGTAAAAGTCTCGCCGCAACCGCAACTTACTTTGGTTTCTGCATATTGTGGGTGGATCTCGGGTTTCATCTCTAGCCTCTTGCTTTCGGTTGTAGTGGCTGGGTCATAAACCGCACTTCGCGCTTTATGTGAACCAGTCCGATCGATCAGGTTTCAAACAGGTTGCTACTTTACTAGACCTCGGAAGTTGGTCCAACCGTGGTTTTTTGGATCTGCATCAAGAATTCCACGTTCGATTTGGTGCCCTTCATCTTCTCTAGGAGAAGTTCGAGCGCCTGTTGTGAATCAAGGGCGTGTAGCACGCGCCGTAATTTCCATACGATATTGAGTTCTTCAGTTCCCATCAGAATTTCTTCTTTACGAGTACCTGAGGCATCAACATCAACCGCTGGGAAAATTCGCTTATCTGCAAAGCGGCGATCTAATTTAAGTTCCATATTTCCAGTGCCTTTGAACTCTTCGAAAATAACTTCATCCATTTTCGAACCAGTTTCAACAAGCGCTGTTGCAAGAATAGTCAGCGATCCGCCATCTTCGATATTTCGCGCGGCGCCAAAAAACTTCTTTGGTGGATATAACGCAGCTGAATCAACACCGCCAGAAAGAATTCGGCCAGATGCTGGGGCAGCGATGTTATATGCACGACCTAAACGAGTAATCGAATCGAGCAACACAACTACATCATGGCCAAGTTCGACTAAACGCTTTGCGCGTTCAATTGCAAGCTCTGCGACAGTAGTGTGATCATCGGCCGGACGATCGAATGTTGAGGCAATGACTTCACCTTTGACCGAACGTTGCATATCAGTTACTTCTTCAGGACGTTCATCAACTAGTACAACCATCAAATGACATTCTGGATTATTGGTTGTAATTGCATTTGCAATTGCTTGTAAGACCATTGTCTTACCAGCTTTAGGTGGCGAAACAATTAAGCCACGTTGGCCTTTACCAATTGGGCAAATTAAATCTATAACTCTGGTAGTTAGCACACCAGGTTCAGTTTCGAGGCGTAACCGCTCTTGTGGGTATAACGGAACTAATTTAGAGAATTCAACGCGCTCCTTTGCGCTCTCCGGATCATTTCCATTTACAGTTTCAATTTTTACTAGAGCATTAAATTTCTCACGGCGTTCGCCTTCTTGAGGTTGACGCACAGACCCGGTAATTACATCGCCTTTACGCAAACCGTATCGACGTACTTGTTGTAGCGAAACATAAACATCATTAGGGCCGGGTAAGTATCCGCCAGTACGCAAGAATGCATAACTTTCCAAAATATCTAGTAAACCGCCAACTGGAAGCAGCACGTCATCTTCGGTAAGCACGATTTCACGCTCGCTCCGAGCGCCGCGAGTACCGCGATCACGATCATGGCGATCACGTCCGCGACCACGGTCACGATTTCGATTTTGCCAATCGCGCGCACCATCACGTGAACCTGCTGATCGATTGGATGCAAATGTACGTTCGTTTACATCACCGGTACGGTCATTTGGATTTTGATCATTTGAAGTATCTTCATCAGAATTCATAGAGTTTTCATCCTGTCCATCCAAGTCATCATCTTGGTCATTTTGATCAACTGATTCATTGTTGTTGCTCTGTTGCTTATTTGAATTTCCTTTTTTCTTTTCACGATTTGCATTTCGACTGGCTCGGCGAGCTTCACGCTCTGCCTTAGCTGCATCTCGATTTGCTGCTTGTAAATCTCCGATTGCTTGCACAAGTTCAGTCTTTGCCATTTTCGCAGCGCCATCGATCCCGAGGTTGCCGGCAACTTTCTTTAACTCTGGAAGTAACATCGCGGCTAATTCGCCGGATTCTCTACGAGTTCGTGTGCTTGTTGTTTCTGCCATTCTCATTTCATTTCTATTTGTAACCCGCTGAATACCAGCAAGGAAATTGGATTTTTAAGAAGTTTTAGATTCTGTGGCCTATTGCGAGGTTACTGACCCTCGGTCACTAGATAGGTAAACCCTAGCACGGGGTCGGCAAATTCTAAAAATAAGCGTATTAAGCGCTAGTTAACTCTGCTCCGGTAGCCGAAATTTCTAAATCATGTGGCGTAAATCCAGCTCCAGCAACCCGCACAATTTCATCTCGCTCTGACTTGTTACCGGTATGGAGTACTAGCAATGATGGGCCTGCTCCAGAAATTGTCGCAGCAACACCGGCGGCACGAAGTTTAGTTAGCAGGTCAAAAGATTTAGGCATCGCTTCTCTTCGGAAACTTTGATGGATGTGATCTTCGGTAGCTTGAAATAATAAATCTGGGCGAAGTGTTAACGAATGAACTAATAACGCAGCCCGCGCCGAATTAATGGTCGCATCTTTATGTGAAACACTCTCGGGTAATAACCTTCTAGCTTTAGCAGTTGCAAGGTGCGTACTTGGCACCAGGACCAGCGCCTTTATAGCAACGCTTACCTCAAGTTTTACGGCGCAACCAGTTGGGACTGAGGCACGATCTTCCATCCACGCAATTGTTGCGCCGCCCAAAAGTGCAGCCGCAACGTTATCTGGGTGCCCTTCTAAATCTGTGGCAAGTGCAATTAAATCTTCATCGCTCATCAATTGCGTTCCCGATAAAACTAATCCTCGTGCGAGCGAGAGTCCACCGACAATTGCGCCAGCTGAAGAACCAAGTCCACGCCCATGCGGAATTTCATTTAGTGCGCGAAGTGCAATACCACGCGGCTTTCCACCCATGAATTCAAAACCTTTTGTCATAGCTTTGATGACTAAATTCTTGGCATCACGAGGAACTTCTGCGGCACCTTCACCAGTTACATCAATATCAAAAATTTCCTCATCGAGAATTTGCGCTACATACTGGTCGCGCAGCTCTAAAGCTAAACCGAGCGAATCAAATCCTGGTCCTAAGTTTGCTGAAGATGCAGGAACGCTTACTTGTACTGGAGTTGCTTTATAAGTTAGTGGATCTCGAAAACCTCTGCGCGACATAGTTATGCCAACCCAATCTCATGTGCAGCTCGATCTACATCCACCGACACTACGATAGGTGCAGCAGCGCCATCAAGCACCCATTGCACATCCTTTAAACCATTACCAGTCACTGTGATTACGATCTTCTTACCGGTTGGCAAATTGCCTTCGCTCTTCTTCTTTATTAAGCCAGCAATACCAGCAGCAGAAGAAGGTTCCACAAATAGCCCTTCTTTATCTGCAACCAAACGGTATGCGCTCAAAATCTCATCATCAGTAACTGAATCAATTAAGCCACCAGATTCATCACGTGCGGCAACTGCTTCTTTCCAAGAGGCTGGGTTTCCAATTCGAATTGCGGTTGCAATTGTCTCGGGATTTGAAACTACTTTATTAAGCACAATAGGCGAAGCTCCAGCAGCTTGGAATCCCCACATCTGCGGCAAATGTTTAGCAATACCGTCGTTGAAATATTCGTTATAGCCCTTCCAATATGCGGTGATATTTCCAGCATTGCCAACTGGGAGAACATGCAGATCTGGTGCAAAGCCAAGCGCATCAATAATTTCGAAGGATGCAGTCTTCTGGCCCTCGATTCGAAATGGGTTGACTGAGTTAACTAGTGCAACTGGATATCTATCCGAAAGTTCGCGAGCTAAAGTTAAACAGTCATCAAAGTTGCCATCTACTTGTAACAATTTCGCACCATGTGCAATTGCTTGGGCTAATTTTCCCATTGCAATTTTTCCTTGCGGAACTAGAACTACGGGTCGCATTCCCGCTTTAGTTGCATAAGCGGCTGCAGATGCGCTGGTATTTCCAGTTGATGCACAGATAACTGCTTTTGAACCAGCTTCCGCAGCTTTTGAAATCGCCATAGTCATGCCACGATCTTTAAACGATCCCGTTGGATTTGCACCTTCGTACTTCAACCAAACGTCATTATTTAACATCTTTGAAATTGTTTCAGCATGCACAAGTGGAGTGCCGCCCTCACATAATGAAATTATTGGAGTTGCGCTAGAGACCGGAAGCCGATCGCGATACTCCGCAATTACACCGCGCCATTGATGTGCGCTCAAGATGCAGCGCCTTCAACTCTAATTACACTTTCGACGCTCTTAACAACATCATGTGCAGCTAATTCTGTTACGGTCGCAGATAGCGCAGCATCACTAGCGCCATGTGTCATTACAATTAACTCTGCATCTTCGCCCCGACCAGATTGCCGAACAGTTTGGATGGAGACGTTATGGGAAGCAAAAATCTGCGCCACAGTTGCAAGTACGCCAGGTCGATCTGTCACATTTAACCTAATCAAATAGCGAGTTTTTACACTGCTAATAGCGGCAATTTCTAAATCCGCGTAAGCGCTTTCGCCCGCCCCTAGTGAGCCACCAGATTTATGGCGAGCTACTGCGATTAAATCACCAAGAATTGCCGAAGCAGTCGGTTCGCCACCCGCTCCCCGACCATAAAACATTAGTTCGCCAGCAGATTGCGCTTCCACAAATACTGCGTTAAATGCATTTCTAACTGATGCCAATGGATGTGAGCGGGGAATCAGCGTTGGGTGGACTCTTACCGAAATTTTATTATCAGAAGTTAATTCCGCAATTGCCAATAATTTAATTACATGATCGATTGCTTTAGCCACCGAAACATCGGTTGCGGTAATTCCCGAAATTCCTTCGCAGAAAACATCGTCGACGCTGACTCGAGAATGAAATGCTAGGCCAGCGAGAATTGCAGCTTTTGCAGCAGCATCATGGCCTTCCACGTCGGCTGTTGGATCAGTTTCGGCGTAACCAAGTGCTTGAGCTTCTTTTAATACATTTGCAAAAGCCGAACCATCTTCATCCATTTTAGTAAGAATGTAATTTGTAGTTCCGTTTACAATTCCCATGATGCGAGTTACATGGTCACCTACAATGGAATCCCGAAGTGGGCGCAAGATTGGAATCGCGCCACCGACTGATGCCTCGTAATAAAGATCAACGCCGTTAGCGCTAGCTGCTTCATAAAGTTCGGCACCATGTTTAGCTAAAAGCGCTTTATTTGCAGTAATTACAGATTTTCCATTCTTCATTGCAGTAAGCAATAATTTACGAGCAGGCTCAATTCCACCCATAACTTCGATTATGATTTCGATATCAGCATCGTTAACTATGGAATCTGCATCGCTAGTTAATAATTTTTTAGCAATTCCAGGGCGAGCCTTTTCCATATCTTTTACTGCGATTTTAACAAGTTCCAATTCTGCGCCAGCGCGTTCTTTAAAATCTCCAGAATCAGAAGTTAATAACCGTGCAACTTCAGCTCCAACATTGCCACACCCGAGCATGCCGATTTGTAGTGTTTTCATTACTTATCGCGCCTCTCGTCCTTGGTTGCGCCTGGCATCGTACGCGCACTTTCTTCAATATCTAAGGCTAGAAGGTCGACTGCAGTTTCACGACGAAGGATGGTGCGCGCCGTTCCATTGATAACCGAAATCACAGCTGGTCGCACCATATGGTTGTAATTGCTCGCCATACTTCGACCGTATGCACCGGTTGCTGGAATAGCTAATAAATCCCCGGGCTCGATATCGCTAGCCAACTTAACTTCTCGGATCAAGATATCGCCAGTTTCGCAATGCTTCCCAACAACTCGTGAATTTCTTAGCGAAGCTGTTGAATTACGATTTGCAAGAGCAACGCTGTACTCGGCTCCGTATAAAGCTGGACGAATATTGTCACTCATACCACCATCAACCGAGACATACCAACGCACTTCACCATTTTCTAATCTAACTTCTTTAGTAGTGCCAACTTCATAAATAGTTGCGGTTGTTGGACCAACAATTGCACGACCAGGTTCGATTGAAATTCGTGGAACTCTTAATTTGTTTGCTACGCAAGAATTAGTTACAACGTTAGCTAAAAGCATCATCGTTTCGTTTGGATCAAGCGTTACTTCATTCTCTAGATAAGCAATTCCATAACCGCCACCAAGATCTAACTCAGGTAACTCTTCGTTAAACTCATCGCGGTATTTTGCTAATAACGAAATTAATCGATCAGCTGCGAGTTCAAAACCTTCGCTCTTGAAAATTTGAGAACCTATATGACAATGGAACCCGTTCAATTTAAGATTTGCGCCACTTCTGGCGGCAACAACTGCGTTCCAAGCGGCACCACTTGCAATTGAGAATCCAAATTTCACATCTTCGTGAGCAGTTGAAATCGATTCATGTGTGTGGGCTTCTACGCCAGGGGTTAGTCGAAGCAGAATGGCTTGCACTTTATTCGAAGCTTTGGCCAATTTCGAAACTCGAGCTAATTCTTGCAGTGAATCAACCACGATAGTTGCTACTCCTACTTCAATAGCTTTTGCGATTTCAGCTTCAGATTTATTATTTCCATGAAGTTCAATTTTGGAAGTAGGGAAACCTGCCGCAAGCGCTACTTCAAGCTCCCCCCCGGTACATACATCTAGCCCAATGCCAACTTCATTTACCCACTTTGCAATCTCTACCGAGATAAATGCTTTAGCCGCATAGTAAACATTTCCAGCGTTTTCTCCGAAGCCGTTACTTAGTGCACTCTGCCAAGCTTTTGCACGAGCATAAAAATCTGCTTCATCTACTACAAATAAAGGTGTACCAAATTCCTTAGCTAAAGCAGAAACTGCGCAGCCCGCAATCTCTAACTCGCCACTAACAAATTTTGCGTTACTTGACCATGCACTCATCGCTACATCCGGTCCGGCGCACTTACGCCAAGTAGTTGGAGGCCATTAAAAAATACTTGCATAGTTGCTGCCGACAAAGTTGCGCGTGCGAAATGCAACTGTGAAGGTTTCTCATCGCCCATCGGTAGCACCCGACAATCAGCATAGAAACCGTGATACATCCCCGCTAAATCTTCAAGGTATCTTGCGATTCGATGCGGCTCTCGTAATTGTGCTGCACCAGCAACAATTCGCGGAAATTCGGCAAGGCCGCCTAATAACTCGCGTTCCCGCTCATGTTCAAGGAGTTCTGGTTTGTAATATTCCAGACCAAATTTGACGCCAAGATCTGTTGCATTTCGCAATACTCCTGCGATTCGAGCATGGGCATACTGCACATAGAAAACTGGATTATCGTTAGTTTGTTTCTTAAGTAAATCAATATCAAGCACCATCGGAGTTTCCACTGGATATCGAATTAAGGTGTAACGGGCCGCATCAACGCCAACTTTTTCCACTAATTCTTCTAAAGTTATTATGGTTCCTGCGCGTTTGGAAAGTTTTACTTCTTCGCCACCTTCCATAATTTTCACAAGTTGACCAATTAAAATTTCAATGTTGTATTCAGGATCATCTCCAGCGCAGGCAGAAGTGGCTTTTAAGCGCCCTACATAGCCATGATGATCTGCTCCCAACATATAAATGCAGATATCAAAGCCGCGGTTTCGTTTATCAATGTAATAGGCAGTATCAGAAGCGAAATAAGTTAGTTCACCATCAGATTTTCGGAGCACTCGATCTTTGTCATCGCCAAAGTCAGTTGTCCTTAACCAAGTAGCGCCTTCGTTTTCGAAGATATGTCCTTGCTCTTTAAGGCGATCCATTGCCTTTGTTAAAGCTTTCCCTGCATGTAAAGATCTTTCCGAAAACCATACTTGGAAGTTAGTGCCGAATTTTGCTAATACATCTTTCTGTTCCTGTAGCTGTAATTTGTATCCCGCTTCACGAAATGCAACTATCGATTCTGGTTCTGGTAATTTCGTAAGTTCTGGTTCTGACTGCAGAATTTTCTTAGCTAAATCATCGATATATCCACCTTGATAACCAGCTTCCGGCTTTGCTATTCCTAACGCTGCCGCACGCAAGGATTCACCAAATAATTCCATCTGCACGCCGCGATCATTTATGTAAAATTCTCGAGAAACCTCAGCGCCAGCGGCTGATAAAACCCGCGCAAGTGCGTCACCTACTGCCGCCCATCTAGTGTGGCCAAGATGTAATGGACCAGTTGGATTTGCACTAATAAACTCTAAATTTACTTTGACACCCGCAAGTTGATTTCCGATTCCAAATTTCACATTATTTTCTAAAATATTAATAACAATTGCGCCTTGGGTGGATTTTGCCAAAGTGATGTTTATGAAACCAGGGCCAGCAATATCAACACGATCTATAATTTCTAGCGAGCGCAATCCTGCTGCAATTAGTTCAGCTATTTCGCGCGGTGGTTTGCCAGCACTTTTTGCAAGCGCGAGCGCAATCGAAGTTGCGTAATCACCATGTTCGCGATTCTTTGGTCGCTCTAGCGGCACCGACTCCGGCGCAGCAGCAATGAGCGCGCCAGCCTTGCGGGCATCGTTTATTACCCGTTCGATGGCTTCTGAAAGTTGGTGATGAGTTGACACCTAGGCAAGGCTACCGTTCAGTGCGCTTACTTCGCTTCTACGTATTCACCGTGGATTGGGAGATAACGCTTTTTCGCTCTAATCTTCTCCTCTAGCCACTGCATTTGTACATGGTTCATGCGGGAGTGGTGAAATGGCAGACACGCAGGTCTTAGGAACCTGTGTCTTCGGACGTGAGGGTTCAAGTCCCTTCTCCCGCACCATATTTAAAAGTATTTAATTAACAAATTTCTGTAGTTAATTAATTTCCATCCCAATTCGCCATCTCGGCTTCAAATGGATCAAGACCCATTGGACCCATAGCAAGTGCATAAGAATGGTATTTCTTTAAATCAAAGTTAGCGCCAAGTCGTGCTTTCGCATCTTCACGAGTTTTCATCCAAACCCGTTCGCCAACTTTGTATGAAATCGCTTGGCCCGGCCAGCCTAAGTAACGATCAATCTCGCTAGTTGAATGGGCATCATCTAATAAAGCTTGGTTACTTAATAACTCTTTGCCTGATTGCGCATTCCAAACTTTGCCTTCAAAATCCGGATAACCAAGGTGCATCCCGATATCAACAACAATTCGCGCAGCGCGCAGAGCTTGTGCAGATAGATAACCCATTTCAATTCCAGGTTCATCAAATGCGCCAAGTTCATTCATAAATCGTTCAGCGTATAAAGCCCAACCTTCACCATATCCGCTGCACCAAGCTTCAGTGCGCTGGAAACGGCTTAAACGATCTTGTTCAAGTGCAACAGTTGCGCATTGCAAATGATGACCAGGCACCGCCTCGTGATACCAAGTAGATGCAAGATGCCACCAATTAAATTCATCTTTCCCTAGCGCAGGCAGCCAAGTTGTACCTGGACGAGATAAATCTTCACTGGGTGACTGGTAATACGGTGCAGATGCGCTGCCTTCTGGTGCAATTCGAGCATCACAGAATTTAATTCGATCATCAATTGTGAAGTGAGTGCCATCCATTTGTTTTACCGCAGCTTCGGTGAAATCTTTTAACTTCTTGATGATCTCACTTTCACCTTTAATTATGTACTTTGGATCATGGTCTAAATGATCTGCTACTTCACGAAGCGTTTTTGCGCCAGGTTTAATTAGCGGCGCGATCTCCCACATACGTTTATTTATCTCAGCTAGGTTGGCTACGCCCCAGTCATAAGTTGCTTTAATATCCAATTTTGCGCCGGTGAAATACCGCGCCCATTTTGCATATCGATCCGAGCCAAATGCGTCATTTGGGTTAGCAATCGGTAAATATTCACTCTCCAAATACTTTGCTGTCGCAGCTGCAGATGCTTCCGCGTTTTTGGCGGCTGCATGTAAATCTGGGTATTTACCATCCGCATCAACGCCTTTTGCAAAGTTTGAATATCCGCCATTTGCATAGCCATTTAGTTGTGCAATCACGCCGCGAACTTGACGCTGCGGTGTGGTCTTTCCTATTCCTTGCTTTGCCATTTCAGAGATGCAAGAGATCCAGGATTTATGTGCGCCAGCTACGGCGTTAAGTCGCGCTGCAATGTTTTTAAAATCTGCATCACTCTTATGCGCCATCATTTCAAAAATTTGGCGAATGTTAGATGGCGGTGAAGTTAAAACATTCCAAAGAATATGAGACTCTTGAGAATCATGTAGCTCTAACCCAGATTCCAACCGCTCCGTCATTACTGCTTTTGAAATTCGATCAATCTCATCGATCGGTGTTAGCGCCTTTAACTTAATCAAAGTTGCACGAACTAAATCTGCACTCTTAGCCGCGCCTGCAATAGAGAAGTCATCAAGTAAATGATCTTGTCCAGGTATTCCCAAATAAGTACTGCCCATAGGACTTAAAGCGGCAGATGCAGTTATATAGGTATCGGATAATTCAAAAATCGGAGAGCGGTGATTTGTCATGCGCTATGTCTACCAGCCCGAATGGAAGTTCGAAAGCCGTTGGGCGCTGCCTAAAAAAGGGGGTATCTGTGGGCTATTTTCAGTAGCGCACACTTCGTGGCAAGATTCCCATCTGGGCCACCGATCCGGTTCGGAGTTTAATTGATTTGAAAAGAGGGTGCGATGAGCGAGAAAAATTTCCTATCTTGGGTAGGTTTTAAAGGTGAAGATAAAACATTAACAACTTCCACATCTGCTAGCGCGCCGACTACAAATGCAATTGAACGTATCCGCGAATTGGAATCTCAATTAAATGACCTACGTTCTCGTCGCGATATAACTGCGCTCTCTAAAGAAGAATTTGAAATTCTGGCTACTGAAACTGCAATGTCTATAATTAAAACTGCGCAACAACGCGAAGCAAAAGCTTCCACAACCGCTGAAAAAGTTTTATCCGAAAGTCAACGAAGTGCACGTAGCGCTTTAGAGGCTGCTGAAGCAAAAGCAAAAGCAACGCTCTCCCAAGCTGAATCTCGTGGCCGAAAATATATTGAAGCAGCAGAATCCGATGCTTCGGATTTGATTTCAAATGCTGAAAACGAAGCTGAAGAATTAATTTCAACTAAGAAACGTGAAGGCTCCTCAATTACTTCTTCCGCAAAACGCGATGCCGATCGACTAGTTTTGGAAGCAACAACCGAAGTTGCTGAATACCGCCAATGGTTAAGCGGTGTAATCACTGAAGCCGAACGGTTATATCGAATCCAAACGCAATCGCTAGATGCAGCTGAGAGCGCAATTGCGCAATCACGAAACCGATTAGAGAGCGCATTTACTCGATTAGCAGAATTACAGAAATCAGTTCAAGCAGCTATAAATCCGGATGGCACTCCACAAGGTGATGCAAAAGTACAAGCCCGAATCTCGATAGTTCGAGAAGGAAATTCACAAATAAGCAAGCCAGTAGTTAAGAAAGTGACGAAGCGAGTAGCGGCCAGCAAAACTCGTAAGAAAGCCGTCAAGAAAAAACGCTAAATCACTTTCGATCTATCGATACTTTAAATGACCAGCAAAAACTCTGAAGTTAAGTCGCGAAAAGAACTGTTATACATCGCACCTATTGATGGGTTGCGCGCTGTCGCTGTCGTCGCAGTTCTGCTTTACCATCTAGGAATTTCTTGGATTCCAGGCGGTTTCTTAGGGGTTGATTTATTCTTTGTTATTTCTGGTTACGTAATCACAAGGCTAATCTTGGATTCAATTGATCGTTCAAGTGCGCTAGATCTCCGGGCTTTCTATTTCAATCGATTAAGACGATTAGTTCCGGCGTTGATCTTTATGGTGACGCTAACTGCAATGTTTATTGGGGTATGGGCACCTGAAACCGTACGCAGATTTATCACCGATCTACCTTATGTTTTCACTGGTTCGATGAACTGGTCACTAGTTTCTCGGCAACAAGATTATTTTGAAAGCATTGGCCGGCCGCCACTCTTGCAACACACTTGGTCGCTCGGAGTGGAAGCACAATTTTATTTGATTTGGCCACTTGTACTTTTATTTATTTTGAAATACTTCGGCAAGAAGAATATTCCAATTGCTTCCCTTATTGCAGCTAGTGCATCCGGACTTGCACTCTTTCTCTATTCGTTGAAAATAGATGAACAATCACAAGGCAGTGTTAGCCATGTTTATTTTGGAACTGATACTCATAGCCTTGGCTTATTTTTAGGATCAGCGTTAGCGGTAAGTTGGATTCCACAGAACTTGAGCAAGGTAATTTCAAAGCGTGCTCAAGATTTTGTTGATGGCGTTGGCGTCATAGGATTTCTAGGTTTACTCGCTACTTTTCTCTTTATTAGAGAGAGCGACCCCACACTTTATAAATTAGCATTCCCACTCGCTGGAATTTTCGGCTGCGCAACTTTAATGTCAGTTGTGCACCCCGCTTCAAGGTTTGCACCGATATTGAGCTACCGGCCATTTTTGTGGATTGGTGAACGTTCTTATGGAATTTATCTTTGGCATTGGATAATTTTCCAAGTTACGCGACCATCAATTGACCTTGCCGGTAAGCCATGGGCCTTATACACACTAAGAATCTTGATCGTCTTTGCGCTAGCTGACATTTCTCTTCGTTGGGTTGAGATTCCAGTGCGTCGTGGCAACGTTGAACTTTGGTTTCGTGGCATGAAATATCGCACTCCACAGGTTCGATTGCGGCAACGATTAACCGTTGCGATAACTTCAATTTCAATATTTGCAGCAGCGATTGCAATCTCGGTAAACGCACTTTCAGTTGCCGATGCTCGGGCAATTTCTGAAGCAAAAGCTACCCAAAAGTTAAGCGAGATTAGCCAAACTCCGGCTGCACCTACAACGGAGCCAGGATTATGGGTTACTGGCGATTCAGTAATTTTGGGAATACGAAGTTCGCTTGAAAAATATCGTCACATTGAATTATTGAATGCTCGGATTGGTCGACAACTTCCGGAGTTAATTCAGGTAGTCGGAAATGATCAAAGTCATGCTCCTAATTCGATAATTATTTTTGATGTTGGAAATAATAATCAATTTAACGAAGCTTCTTTTCTGCAATTGATGGAGATCGTCAAGAATCAACCTCAAATTATTGTAATTAATACGGCAGTGCCACGGCCATGGCGTTCGACAAATAATGAAATTGTACGAAATGTGCTGCCAAGATATCCAAATGCGGTTTTGATTGATTGGGAAGTAATTTCGGAAAACCATCCAGAATATTTCGCTTCTGATGGGGTGCACTTAAATCCGCCAGGTGCGAATGCTTATGTCTCTGCAATATTGGAGAAGCTAAAGTAAATAAAAAAGCCCCCCTAAATTTAGGAGGGCTTTTTAAATTACTGCTTACGCGTACTTGCCTGCTAGTGAGAACTTCTTGCCATCTACTGTTTGGCCATCAGAGTAAACAGTTTGAATTAAGAATTGCGTGCCACCTTCGTCGCCAGCCTTAGCAACATCAAGGTTTAATTGATTTGCTGGGACTGTCGAAACAAGTGTGAAATCTTTGGCGTTATAAGAAACCGAGATGTTGTATCCGGTAATCCCTTCGGCTGCTGCTGGAGTCTTCCAACGTAGCGTTACCCCACCTGATGCGTTAGTGATAGCAACAAATCCAAGTGGTGCTTCATGTGCAGCGAGCGCTTCTGCAGATGCTTCTGGTGTTGGTGATTCAGAAATAGTTGCCGACTCGGTTGGAGTTGGGGCGGCATCATCTGATGAATTATTTCGGTTAGAAACAATTAAGCCGAGAATTAAAATTCCAAGTAAAACCAAAAGCGTGACGCGGCTTGAACCTTTCTTAGCTGGCGCTGCTGGTGCAGCTTTAGCGGAAGAACTTGTTCCAGCTTTTGGAGTTGTAGAAACAATCGTTGGTGTAGATGATCTACTTGGTACTGGCGGAATAACAATTTTCGCTGCATCTGATCTGCGCTTTGCAGATTTCTTAGCAACTTTCTTTGCTGACTTCTTCACTGACTTCTTCGCAGCTTTCTTAGCTGGACGCTTCACAGCTTTCTTAGCTGAAGATTTTTTCGCAGACGATTTTTTCGCCGTACGCTTTGCAGCTTTCTTAGCTGGGGACTTCTTTGCTGCCTTCTTCTTTGCGGCCACTATTTACTCCCTGAATTAGTTTCGAGTAATCAACGCAGGTAGACGCTGATTTATGACTTAAGGATACCCCAGGGCATTACTAATGCCACTGAATTCAAGCCAATAACCGGGCTACTTCAGGGGCGATTGCGCGAAGTGATTTCCCGCGATGGCTGATTTCATCCTTTTCGACTGCTGATAATTGCGCCATTGTTACCTGATATCCGGTTGGTTGGAAAATTGGGTCGTAACCAAAGCCACCATCACCTTCAGAAGCTCTCCGAATTACACCGCGAATTTCACCTTCCCGAGTAGCTTCTTGACCGCTTGGCAAAACTAGCGCGACCACACATTTAAATGCAGCACCACGATTTTCAATTTCTACATCTTCCAATTGCTGCAAAACTTTTTCCAAGTTTGCTCGATCATCACCATGCGTGCCTGACCAACGCGCTGAATAAATTCCTGGTGCACCATTTAGTGCATCAACGCAAAGTCCGCTGTCATCTGCGATCGAGGGAAGTCCAGTTTCACGAGAAATAGTTCGAGCTTTTAATAGTGCATTCGCTTCAAATGTTTCGCCAGTCTCTGCTACATCTGATAAATCTGGGAATTGATCGCTGCCGACTAATTCAACATTTGGCGCCACAACTGCAAGAATTCGTGCAAGTTCTTGGATCTTGCCTTTATTGCGCGATGCAATAACTAATTTCAATTACTTCAGCGCATCCATCTGCATTTGCGTTAGCGTGCCACAACCAGCAACTGCAAGGTCCAGTAATTTATCAAGTTGTGCGCGATCAAATGGTGCACCTTCCGCAGTACCTTGCACTTCAATAAATGTGCCATCGCCCATGCAAACTACGTTCATATCAGTCTCTGCTGTTACATCTTCGTCGTAACAAAGATCTAACATCGGTGTGCCGTTGATAATGCCAACGCTAACTGCTGCAACCGAACTTTTTAGTGGTTGTGAATTAAGCGGAACATAACCTTTTCCTTTTGCCCAAGAGATTGCATCAGCGAGTGCAACGTATGCGCCAGTAATTGCCGCAGTGCGCGTTCCGCCATCTGCTTGAAGCACATCGCAATCTAGAACCAATGTATTTTCACCAAGTGCTTGCATATCTACTACAGCGCGAAGTGAGCGTCCGATTAACCGGGATATCTCTTGAGTGCGGCCACCTAACTTGCCTTTTACGCTCTCCCGATCAGAGCGAGAGTGAGTTGCGCGCGGCAACATTGAATATTCGGAAGTAACCCAGCCTTTACCTTTTCCGACTAACCATCTTGGTACACCAGGAGTGAAAGAAGCAGCACAGAGAACTCGAGTGTTGCCGAATTCGACTAAGACTGAACCTTCAGCATGATCTAACCAACCGCGAGTGAATTTAATTTTCCGTAACTGATCAGGTTTGCGCCCATCGATGCGTTCAATGCCAATTCGTGAAATATTTGAATTCAATGTTACTCCCCTAGTAATTAAATCTTGCTTCTTACATTTACAACTTCTGGCCCAAGGAATCTACGAGCAAGTGTTGCAAAATTTTCAGTACTGCCAGTGGCGATAAATTGGTAATCAGGTTTGCTGAGTGCGGTTCGCATTAAATTCTTTTCAGCGAGAACTCGGTATAAATCTTTTGCCGTCTCTTCCGCGCTCGAAACTAGTGTTACGCCGTTGCCCATTACATATGAAATAACACCAGTCAGCAACGGATAGTGAGTGCAACCTAGAACTAAAGTATCTACATTAGCTTTCACTAGTGGTGCCAAGTATTCCGTTGCAACTTTAGTAATTTCGGTACCGGAAGTTTCACCACGTTCTACAAACTCAACAAATAGCGGACACGGGATTGAAGTGATTTCTAACTGCGGCGCTGCCGCAAATGCGTCACCATAAGCTTTGGAATCAATTGTGGTTTGAGTTCCAATAACGCCAACTTTTCCAGTGCGGGAAGCAGAAACTGCGCGCCGAACTGCAGGTTGAATAACTTCAATGACCGGCACCGAGTAACGTTCGCGGGCATCGCGGAGCATTGCCGCACTTGCCGTGTTACAGGCGATCACTATCGCCTTAACGCCGGCCGCAACTAATTGATCCATGATTTCAAGAGCAAAAGATCTAACTTCAGCTAGCGGCCTTGGCCCGTATGGAGTTCGGGCGGTATCGCCGATATAGAGAATTGATTCGTTAGGTAATTGATCGATTATCGCTCGCGCTACCGTTAATCCGCCAACGCCAGAATCGAATATTCCGATTGGGGCATCTTGATTAAGCACCTGCGTAGCCTACCTTTGATAATTAATTTGTTACTAAAATGTTATAAATATAAGCCAATTTGATAGGTTCCCGCTGGAATTTCAAGTGGCGGGGGAGCCACTTTAGGCGGACGATTTACTTACTTATTAGTCGCAGACTTCATATGGGTCCACGAATAATAAGCGCCGATTTCATCCGAACTCGGAAACTTAACTCCCCACGGAGGCTATAAAGAATGCAACTAACATCATCACAATGGAGCACGTTGTACAACATGTTCTCCTTTGGATTAATTGCAATGCTCGCATGCACTGTGTACACACTCGTATCGCAGAGCCGAGTACTTCCTAAATATCGAAATGCACTTGTACTCTCTTCAATGGTTACATTCATTGCTGGCTATCACTACTTCCGAATCTTCAATTCGTTTATTGATTCAAGCGATGCCGGAATGGTTAAAGTTGGAAATGCGCAAGGTTCATTTAACGAGGCTTACCGCTACGTTGACTGGGTTTTGACAGTTCCACTTTTATTAGTAGAAGTAGTTGCCGTACTTGCACTTGCCAAAGCTGCCGCATCTTCACTAATCGGTCGCTTAGTACCAGCTGCAACAGCAATGATTGCACTTGGATACCCTGGCGAAATTGCAACCGATAATGGTTCCAAAATTCTTTGGGGCGTACTTTCAACAATCCCATTCCTATACATCCTTTATGTTCTATTCGTAGAACTAGGGAAGTCATTGGAACGTCAACCAGAAGGCGTTGCTGCAACTGTTGGCCGACTACGTTTACTTCTCATTGCTACATGGGGTGTTTATCCAATTTCATACCTATTCCCACTTCTAGGTATTGAAGGTACAGATGCATTTATGTACCGACAGATTGGTTACACAGTTGCTGACGTATTAGCTAAGTGCGTATTCGGTCTTACAATTTACAAGATCGCACGCATGAAATCTGCTGCTGAAGGCATGAAAGACGACCACTAGTTAAAACCAATAAAAAAGCCGGACCAGAAATGGTTCGGCTTTTTTATTCTCAGGAATTTTTAAAGCAGCTTTAATAAACTTTCTTGTAGCCAACCGATCCACGAGTAAACCGCATAGACCGCTTTCATTGGATCGCTCTCAACCATTAATTCATATTTCTCGTGTTGTGGTTTGGCATCTCTTTCGCCGCCAATATCTAAGCGGACTGCTAGCGCTAGCCGAATATCATTCATAGCGCTTAACCATGCCATCACATCGTCACCTTCTATAACGCAAGTTATGTGTGCAACATCCAAAGGTGAATCATTATCCCAATCTTCATCTTGCGGCAAAAGAGCTTCACGAATCAGTACTGCATTTGCACGCTTCTTTTCACGTAACCCATGTTCGGTGTAACGACGAAATTCTGCCGCCTTCTCAACATCTTTATATGCATTAGGCAAGAGCCGAAGTAATACCGGATCAATAGGTGGTGCATCGTTAGTTGAAATTCCAACCATTCGCATTAAGTCATCAACGGTATGTTCTTTAGATAAATGAGTTCCGCCATCTTCTTCGCTGAGTAATTCAATTATTTGCTCGGTTAAATTCATTAGAACATGGGCTTCCTGCGAAGCAAATGTAATTGCGATTTTTTCATCGCCACTTCTTAAAAATCCTGACATCAATTAAATTTCATCATCGCGTTGCAACGTGGCCCAAAGTCCGTACTCATGCAGTCTCTGAACATCTAGCTCCATCTCTTCGCGAGTTCCAGAACTAACTACAGCTTTTCCCTCCACATGAACTTTCATCATTAATTCAGTGGCTTTCTCCTTAGAAAAACCAAAGAGCAGAATAAAAATATGGGCCACATAACTCATTAGGTTTACCGGGTCATCCCAAACCACCGTTACCCAAGGGCGATCTGCACGAAGATCGCTTTTAGTTTCTTCTTCGGTTAGCGTTCCCATCTTTCAATTATCTCGCTATCGGATGGAAATGATGAAGTTGTTGCTATATCCGAGAGCGCTATTGCCGGTAGCGGTGCTCGTTACTCGAAACGTCGCAAAACCATCATCAATTTCTACATGAGTAAGAGTAAATCGACCATCTAAATCGGAAATTATTGAGTTCTTCATAGTTACCTCTTTATACCCACTCCCAATCAAACGCTCTAATGTTAACTTCACGCCGCTCTCTTTTGGTTGTATAAATCCAGAAATAACGATCTCTCGGCCGTGCACTGCCGAAGTCGGAGCGGTAACTACAATTTTTCTGGCAAAATTTATATTTATATCTTTTGAATAACCGGCTAATCGCTCCCATGAACTTTCCGAAACTGCGTGCAACGCTGTGTTCCCTGCAAGTAGCGTCGAAATTCCAAGTGTGCCATCTATTGCCGTAACGCCAGAGTAAATTTTTCGCCAAGTTCCATCGCTATTTCTCGCTTCGATATTTAGTGGCAAATTTGCGATTGGTTGGTTATCTGGAAGTGTAAATAAAGTCTTGACGCTGATGGGTTGACCAAACTCAGTTTCACTTTTATCGGTTACTAAAGTTACAACAACTTGGTCTGGTGCAATTGTTTGAGCATAAGACCGAACACTTGGCATTGTTGCAGCATCTTCCATACCTAAAGTCCAGGCCATGATTCCACCTAAGCGATACTTGGCAACTAAATTCGCGCGCGCTACATAGGATTTTGAATCTTGATACCAAGCGGTTCGAGTTGCAGTACAGGATGTTGGAGTACCGTCCGCTAAGAAACCTGGGAATGTTTTTGTATAAGTAAAAGTTACTTCACCTTCTTTCTCCATATATTGCGGAGTTGCGCCATATCCGGTTGCAAGTGAAATCGCATCCCGCATCACAAACGTTGCTGCTTTTATCTTGGTATTAATAACTTTGGCATCGGCTGGTGCACACGTGCCAACAACTTTCACGACCCAATCTCTGCCATAACCAGGCACACCTAGAAAAATTTTAGAAGCAGGAATCACAGAGGTTGCGTATTTAACTGCATCTTCTACCCAAATAAGTGGGCCAATCGGGCCAACTGTCGAAGTTGAATAGTCATAAGTCATTATTCGTAATCTGTCGATATATGGCGCAATATTTTTCCAATCGTAAACGGTGTAACCCTTCCGTTTAGTAACTGGATCGAAATCAACCGGCGCTGTGATTGAAAGTACTTTCTTATCTGCGTGCAACGAGGCAGAGAGCTCCTTAACAAAAGCTACCCAACGCGGCCTTGTCGCATTCCAAGTCATGTTTCCATCAATGAAAGCAAAATTCTCAAAATCTAAATCTATACCGTCAAAATTATTGACTTTAACTAAATTAGCTATTGTGGCCACGATATTCGTTCTTGATTGCGCATTTCCTAATAAATTACTTAATACCAACTTATCGGTGCCATCGGTAATGGTGGGAATGATTCCAATATTTAGATTGCGAAGCGTATTGAGTGAAACTGACATTGGATCAGTTAATTTGGCGGCAGCATAAAGGTCGAGAATTTCCTTCTCGCCTTTAAGGGTGTACCAAAATGGTGAAACTTCCCGAATTAAATCTTGGTTTACAACGACTGAAGCGATGGAATTCTTTACGGAGTAATACGGAACCCAACCACTTAAAATTTTACGAGGTGGTACATCAGCAGCGCTAATTGATTGTGGCGAAATAACTAATTGGGATAACAGGGTAATTGCTAATGCGCCGATTAATTGCTTTGCTACTGGTTTCATTAAGGCTTTGGCGTATCTGGTTCTTTTCGAAGACCGGCATGAATTTCTTTACATGTAGGACAGATTGGAAATCGTTCAGGATCACGAGTTGGAATCCATTTCTTTCCGCAAAGGGCTGTCACAGTTTTCCCAGAGACCGCCGACTCCACAATTTTCGCTTTCTTCACATAATGCGAAAACCGTTCGTGATCACCTTCATCAAGTCGCTCTTCGACAGGCGCAACGATTGTGTCGGTATCGGCATCTCGCCCGCGTGTAAATAAACCCATACGCGAATCATAATCGGTGTGATTAAACTAAGCAGATGAAAGACCTATTGCGTACCGAACATTTATCGCGAGCCGATGTCGAATTGATATTAGATACCGCGGCGCAATTCGCTGAGAATCCGCTCCGCTCAAACACTGCACTTGCAAATAAAACAGTTGCTATTTACATGACCAAACCGTCCACCAGAACTCGTCTTGCATCAGAAACTGCAGTGGCTCACTTGGGTGGTTCTCCGATTTTTGTTCGCGGAGATGATTTGCAATTAGGTCGCGGTGAAACTATTTCAGATACCGCAAAAATAATTAGTGGGTTCTGTAGCGCAATGATTGTACGGACATTTGCACAAGCTGACGTAGATGAACTTGGTGCTCATTCAACAATTCCCATAATTAACGCTCTTACAGATGATGACCATCCGACCCAATTGCTAGCGGATTGGCTAACTATTCGAGAGAACTTTGGTTCCGATATTTCTGGAAGAAAATTTGTTTACTTAGGCGATGGAAATAATATGGCTAACTCTTGGTTGATCATGGGGGCAATTATGGGAGCACATGTTGTTACCGCTACACCTACCGGTAAATGGTCACCTAGTGTGCGCGCCATTGAAATAGCAACAAATATTGCTAAACACTCTGGTGCAAAAGTTGAAGTTATAAACGATCCAGAAGCTGCTGCTAAAGATGCATCAGTGTTATATACCGATGTTTGGATGTCGATGGGCGACCCAGAGTCAGAGCGTAAAGAAAAAATTGCAGTGCTAGCCCCTTTCGCAGTAACTGAATCATTAATGTCATTGTCCGCTAAGGATTCAATATTTATGCATTGCCTTCCCGCACATCGCGGTGAAGAAGTTGCTGCAAATGTGATTGACGGAACAAAGTCGGTTATTTGGCGAGAAGCTTTTCATCGCCGCACCACCATTCAGTCACTTTTATTTCACCTTATTAAAGGTGAAATTGTTGGCTTTAAGCACTAATCTGAAGCCTATGCGTGTCTTCGTTCCCAAAGAATTAAAATCTGGCGAAAAGCGAGTAGCTCTAGTTCCAGACATAATTTCAAAATTAACTCGCGCTGGTTTAACAGTCGCCATCGAATCCGGAGCCGGCATAAATTCGCAAGCTACAGATAGCGAATTTCAAGCCGCTGGTGCTGAGATTATCGCTACTGCAAATATTCAAAGTGAGTTAGGGAAAGCAGACGTTGTTGCTTCAGTACAACCGCTAACTCCAGATCAATTTAAATCAATTAAAAAAGGCGCAGTCACAATTTCATTCTTATCGCCAACAACAGCTGCTGATTCAATTGATGCTGCTGCTAGCGCCGGTGTTACTGCATTTTCTCTGGAGATGGTGCCACGAATTTCACGCGCGCAATCTATGGATGCGCTAACTTCACAAGCACTTTGCGCCGGTTATCGCGCAGCACTCGTTGGAGCCGAAATGTCGCCAAGATTTTTCCCACTTTTAATGACCGCCGCTGGAACAGTCACACCTGCACAAGTACTTGTATTAGGTGCTGGCGTTGCTGGTCTACAAGCAATTGCAACATCACGCCGACTAGGTGCAGTTGTTTCTGCTTACGACGTTCGAGCATCTTCTGCCGATGAAGTTCGTTCAATGGGCGCAACTTTTATTGATTTAGGACTTGAAGCGATTGAAGGTGTTGGCGGATATGCGCGTGAGATGACAGAAGAGCGGGCTGCTAAGCAACGCGAACTCTTAACTCCATTTATTACAAAATCCAATGTGCTTATTACTACCGCAGCCGTTCCGGGTCGTCCAGCGCCGCGGTTAGTTACCGCAGAAATGTTTAGCAAAATGGCACCAGGGTCGATCATCGTTGACTTAGCTGCTGAAACTGGTGGAAACGTTGAAGGATCAAAACCAGGCGAAATAGTAGTTACGGCAAATGGCGTGAAGATTTGGGGCGGAAAAGATGTTCCGTCACAACTTCCATTCCATGCATCATCGCTCTACTCGCGAAATGTAGTGAACTTGCTGCTCTTGATGACGAAAACAGAGAACGCCGATGGCAAAACCATTGGAACTATTGCGCCAGATTTTGCCGATGAAATTATCGATTCGGCCGCGTTAACCCACGAAGGTGCCAAACGCACGCCGCAATTAAATGGAGGTAAGAAGTAATGGAACCAATGGCAATTGTCGCTATCTTCGTACTAGCGGTTTTCGTTGGTTTCGAAGTGGTTTCTAAAGTTTCTTCTACTCTACATACCCCGCTAATGAGCGGTGCCAATGCGATTCATGGCGTCATTTTAGTTGGTGCAATCATCGTCGCTGATCACAGCTCAACAAATTTAGAACTTGGATTATCTGTTGCTGCAATCATCCTGGCAACAATAAATATGGTCGGCGGTTTTGTAGTTACAGATCGAATGTTGGAAATGTTTAAAGGCAAAGGTAAAGAGAGAACGAAGGCGCCAAAGTGAACCGCGCAATTTATGATCTAATCGGGTTATCTGCTGGCGTATGTTTCATTCTTGCGCTTAAGGGCCTTTCACATCCTCGTACTGCGCGTCGTGGTAATTTAATTGGCGCACTCGGCGCAACTATTGCAACTCTTGTAGTTTTCTTTTATGCCAGCGAAGGTTCATCACTTCCACTAAATAATCTTGGTTGGATTCTTGGCGCTATGGTTATCGGTTTATTAATTGGCGTACCGGCCGCGCGTAAAGTACAGATGACTCAAATGCCCCAACTAGTTGCGTTGTTTAATGGTGTAGGTGGCGGCGCTGCTGCACTGGTTGCAATCGTTGAATATCTAAGACTCGGTGATGGCGCGACGGTTGCTGAAGTAGTTGCAACTGTATTTACTGTAATTGTTGGATGTGTTTCATTCTCTGGCTCGATCATTACATTTATGAAGTTACAAGAATTAATGACTACTCGCCCAGTTGTATTTCCGGGCGGTCGTTTTGTAATTGCGGGAACCTTAGTCAGCGTACTTGGTTGCGGTGGTTGGGTAATTAGCGCTTTAGGCACTACCCCGCTCTTAATTCTCGCCGGTTTATCGCTGCTTTTTGGGGTGCTCTTTGTATTGCCAGTTGGTGGCGCAGATGTGCCGATAGTTATCTCACTCTTAAACGCATTTACTGGTTTAACAGTTGCAGCAAGTGGCTATGTACTTGATTCCACACTTTTAATTATTGCGGGAACACTTGTTGGTGCATCTGGAACAATCTTGACTCGTTTGATGGCAGAAGCAATGGGTCGTTCCCTCTTTGGCACGCTCTTTGGCGCATTTACCGCAAAGCCACAAGATGTTGCAGTTGGTGGCGAAACTCGGCCAGTTCGTTCTGGTTCGCCAGATGATGTTGCGATTTTGCTTAACTATGCTCGCCGCGTTGTAATAGTTCCTGGTTTTGGACTTGCAGTTGCACAAGCACAACATACTGTTCGTGAATTAGCTGATTTACTGACTGCTAAAGGAATTGATGTTGCGTATGGAATTCATCCAGTTGCAGGTCGTATGCCTGGCCATATGAACGTATTGTTGGCGGAAGCAAATGTTCCTTACGAACAACTTGCAGAAATGGATGAAGTAAATCCAACTTTCCCACAAACTGATGTTGCGTTAATTATTGGTGCGAACGATGTAGTTAATCCCGCCGCTAAGAACACACCTGGTTGCCCAATCTACGGAATGCCAATTTTGGATGTATCACTTGCCGGAAACGTAATTTTCTTGAAGCGATCAATGCGTCCAGGATTCGCCGGTATCGAAAACGAATTGCTTTATGATCCAAAGACCACATTGTTATTTGGTGACGCTAAAGCTTCGCTAACGAAAGTGGTTGGTGCGCTTAAATCTTTGTAATTTAAAAATTACAAACGCTTAACCTTCTCGCATCTCCGTAGGTGCGCCATGCACGCCTAAAATATCGCCACTTAGCTTTGATCCTTCGCCGGAGCGATTAAGCGCTGCGCCACGTTGCCGGACAAATTCCTTGTGATCGGCAGGAACAATTCCAAGTACACCTTTTTGGAAATCTTCGAATGCTTGCAGGACTTCGCGCTTTGTATTCATAACAAATGGGCCCATCCATGCAACGGGTTCCCGAATTGGTTCGCCGCCGAGAATGATTACATCCATTTCTGGTGCGCGAGACTCTTGCGCTTTATCTGCAGTTACAACTAATACATCGCCATCTACATATGCGCTATCAAATACTGCAAGTTGCCCCATCTGCACGGGACGGTGTTCATCGCCAACAGTGCCGCGGCCGCTCATCGTGTAAACGAGTGCGTTATATGCAGAATTCCATGGCAATCGAAGTTGCGCACCAGGTTGCAAAGTTGCATGCACGATTGTGATTGGCGTTTGCGTTGTACCTGGACCTTGATTTCCATCCACTTCGCCAGCGATAACGCGAATTAAAGTTCCACCATCGCTAGAAGATAAAAGTTCAACGTTCTTAGCTCGGATATCTTGATAAGCCGGAGTTGACCACTTCTTACTTGCCGGAAGATTTACCCAGAGTTGGAAGCCATGAAATAAACCGCCGCTCATAACTAAATGTTCCGGTGGAGTTTCGATATGCAAAATTCCCGCACCAGCAGTCATCCATTGCGTGTCGCCATTTGAAATCGTGCCGCCGCCGCCGTGATTATCAAAGTGATCGAAGATGCCATCAATAATGTATGTGACAGTTTCAAACCCGCGATGCGGATGCCACGGTGTTCCTTTTGGTTCACCGGGTGAATATTCAACTTCACCCATTTGATCCATCATGATGAATGGATCTACATCGGCAAGGTCCACGCCATGAAATGCGCGTCGTACCGGGAAGCCTTCACCTTCGTAACCTTGCGGCGCGGAGGTAACGCTTTTAACGGTGCGTGCATGTGAAGTCGGCGATGCGATTACGCGCGGTAGGACAGTTATATCTTTTACGGTTACGGCGGGCATGGTTGAAGTTTCAACTACTTTGGGTGGGAATGCAAGTTGAAAGTAATTTAACGGGTGTGAATAACTTTTAATTTTTGTCAGACCTGTTTTAAATACTTCTCACATGGAGATCGCAACCGAGCTAACCGATGAAAATATCCTTCGTTTACTTAATACACGTGCCGGAATCGAAATTCTGACGGAGCTCGTTGCGATTGACCCATTCTCACTATCTCCATCTGGCCGAGTTGATTTTTTGGCGGCGTTGGAAAAACAATCTGGCTGGCTGCAGGCTTTGATGCAGAGCGCAATTGTCGCAGTTGCCGGAAATGAACCCTCAAAAGCAGATTCAATGTGGAGCGGGGTTGATGACTCCGAACGCGAAGAAATTGCTGCAGCGCTCCGCTTATCTAGCGGCACCGCACAAATCCGTATCGATATTGCTCGTACTCTCGTAAATTATTTACCTAAAACATGTGCCGCATTGGCGAATGGTGAAATTTCCGCGGCACATGCTTCGGTAATCGCTCGTGAAAGCGCTGAAGTAATTGGTAAAGGTTTATCAGCCGCTGCCATAACAGAAATTGAACTTAAAGCTATTTCACACGCGGAGTTTCATACACCAATTCAAGTTGCCAATAAAGTACGAGGCACGATTGCAAGACTCTCGCCAGAAATATTCGAAGCCGCTGCGGAGCACGCTCGTGATTGCCGAAAAGTTACTATGTACTCCGAACCAGATGGCATGGCAACCATAGTTGCGCTGTTGCCAGCGGCTGATGCTCAAACTGTAATGCTTGCAATTGATGCGCTAGCTAGACATGAATCTGAAATAAATGGTAGTGATGTGAGCATTTCGCCTTTAGATGATGAAAGAACTTTAGATATGAAACGCGCAGATGCACTTACCTCTTTAGCAGCAACTTTTCTCGCGAACAATGTGGATTCCTATAAACCACATAGACGACCAGTTACCGTTAATTTAACTATTGATTTACCAACACTCCTTGGCTTAACTGAAAATCCTGGAATTCTTGCCGGCTATGGAGCAATCCCGGCATCTGTTGCACGTGATCTTGCTGCGGATGGCAAGTGGAAAAGATTTATTACTGATCCTGTAAATGGCGAACTTCTCGATTTAGGACGCGAAACTTATGAACCACCGCAAGCGCTAATTGATTTTCTTACTGCACGTGATCGCACTTGCCGATTCCCAGGTTGTAGACAACCGGCCAGAGTTGGCGATATCGATCATGCAAAAAGTTGGGATACGGGAGGTGAAACCTCAATTTCAAACTTAGGCGTTTTATGTAGACGCCACCATCGAATGAAGACTCACGGCGGTTGGGAATTAAAGAGCAGAGGTGATGGATCTTGTACTTGGACTTCACCGACTGGAAAGATTTACCAAGTTCCCGCTCGCCCCATTAATGATGCAGCCTGAAGCGTCTTTGAATGCTCTATGGTTTAACAATGGAATCACTTGCATTTCTAGTAGCCCTAATGGCAGCCATAACTGTTGTTGGTGGACCCATTGCACTCGGGCTTACATTTATCGAGCCAGCTAAATCCTCTCTTAACAAGTTAAGAGTTGGAGCGGTAATTCTCTTCTCGCTCCCTGCAATATTTATTGGGGTAATTTTCATGACCGCAAATATTGGACTTGGTGGCCGTCTCTATGGCTTATTTGGTTTCGGAGTTTCAACCTTTGCCCTTTATCGAACTATTAAACAGATGCGCGGAAATCGGAATCCCGATAAGGGTTTAATTCAGGATTGATTTGGGCTACATTTTGTAGATGAACCCACTAAATTATTTTCGTGTAGCTGGTTATACCCTTTTTGCAGTCGGATTTCTAAACTGGCGTTACCAAACTGGCACTTCTAGCGTTGCAACCCATAGCGCGATTATTATTTTAACTGGAATACTTATTTTGGTGCTCTCGTTTTTACCGAGTACCTCTAAGTCATTATTGAAGAAACCATTAAATCAAATTGTCTGGGTTCTCTTCATAGGGGTACTTATTTATGGAATTGTTAATTAAGTAAAGTAATTCATCGTTGGCGCTCGTGGCGGATACCGCTAATTATTTTTGGAACGCGCAAGTAAAAGATGGTGGAGGTGCCGGGAATCGAACCCGGGTCCTCTGGTACTAAAACAGGGCTTCTACGGGCGTAGTGCGCTATTCGTTTTCTCAGCTCTGACTCTCACGCGCACATGTAGTCAACGAACTCATTTGCGTAAGATTTCCCGATTCATAATCGCAACCTTATGAATAAGTAAGCCCTCTGTCGGCGCTAGATTCCAAGGCGAGGGCGCACTTGGGCTAACGGATTACGAGGCTCGCTTATGCAGCGAGAGCGTAATCAGCGGCAGTTGTACTGGCGCTTGATTGTTTGCACGGGTTTTTGGTTTACGAGATCATCCCGGCTTCCTCGGCCCGCTTCCCCTGTCCCAACATCCAAAGTCGAGACCGTTCACCCCCATGGGAGTTAGAAAGCTAGCTAATTGTACGTTAATAAAGTAAAAGTAAATACCGAGATTAATCGTCATACTTATTGGATTTACGCGGATTGCTACGCCCAACATTCTTACCGCTCAAATTACGCGACATTTCGCGCGCGATTTCTCGACCAGCTTCGCGTTCCATAAGCGAAGCCCGTTTATCGTGCGCTTTCTTACCCTTAGCCAATCCAAGTTCTATCTTGGCCTTGCCATCTTTAAAGTAGAGCGAAATCGGAATTAAAGTTAAACCACTCTCTTTCGTCTTGCCAATTAATTTAGTGATTTCTTTCTTATGTAAAAGTAATTTTCGATCTCTTCGAGGCGTGTGATTAGTCCAAGTACCTTCCGTATATTCCGGAATATGTACCCCACTAAGCCATAACTCGCCATCAATAACCATGGCGAAGCCGTCAATGAGCGATGCTCGACCAGCCCGAAGCGATTTCACTTCCGTACCGGTTAACACAAGACCACATTCATAGACATCTTCTATGAAGTAATCATGGCGCGCCTTTTTATTTTGCGCTATGAGTTTACGTCCGACTTCCTTAACCATGGCTTAAGGGTAACGGGTGCAAAATAGAATCGTTAATTAATTGGTGATTTCAATTATTAGGCGTAATCAATGAGGCTAAACCGCCAAGCACTTGTAGCGATTTGCTTGCAATCACACTCTCTGGAACCACTAAATCTGGCATAACGCCTTTTCCTTCAATCAATCTTCCAGAAGGCGATCGGTAAAAGGCAACTGTTAATTCAAGTTTTGAGCCATCGTTCAACGTTTTAAACTCTTGCACGGTTCCCTTGCCATAACTCTTCTCACCAAGGATTACTGCTCTATTTCTATCTTGTAGCGCTGCCGCCAATATCTCAGCGGCACTTGCGGTTGATCGATTAATCAAAACAATTAGCGGAGCTTGATCTGCGCCAGTTTCGGTAGATTCAAATATAACCTTTTCACCCGATGCCTTCTGATAAGAAACAATAATTCCACCGTTAATAAATTGACGGGCAACTCCAACCGCTTCTTCAACAATCCCGCCAGGGTTATTTCTTAAATCTATAATTATCCCCTTGCTATGAGGAGTGTTGGTTAGAAACCATTGCACATCGTTCGCAGTTAATGAAGAAAAAGATGAAATTGTTAATAGCGCTACATCTTTGGAGATGGTTGATATCTCGACATTTTTCGCAGTTATTTTGGCTCGTTTCAGCGAAACCAAAATATCTTTTCCGTTTCTAAGTAAAAGCAAATCAACTTTCTTGCCGATGTTTCCACGAAGCATTGCAATCGCCGAAGGGAGTGATGCACCTTGTACATCGGTTCCATTAATTTCAATTAATTGATCGCTTACCTTTATCCCCGCCGCAGCGGCCGGAGAGTTTGCTTCAACACTTGCAATCTCTAGAACTCCCGAGGTGGGCCGTCTTAAAATAATTCCAACGCCGGTGTACTGGTTATTTAATTGATCTTGAAATATATCAAGCGCACTTGTAGGGAAATAATTTGACCATTGATCTCCCGATGCCTTGATCGCACCTTCGATTGCTGCCCGTTGCAATATTTGCTTTGTAACTTTGGACTGTCCCGCAGATGTTATTTCTTTAATAGCTTCGTCAACGGGACCATCAGAATTCCTAATTCCAGTCGAGTATCCGATTGCGAAAACAAGGGTCATTACTATGAAAATGATGCCGCTTGCTCGAAATGAATTCCCGCTAAGCGGTTTTAGAATTTTTGCTTTTATCTTGGTAATAATTGAAGGGCGCAAAAAGTCTGGTTCGCGCACCATTTCAACACACTCCTGGGAAGCTATCCGTCGCGCTTTACGAAGGACTTATTGGAGGTTAAAAGTACTAGACCTTGAGATATTTGCGAAGTGTGAGAGTGGAGGCAATGGCAGATACGCCTAAACCGGTTAGTAATAAGTAAGCCGATGTCACCCAAACGTCTCGCCATCCAAAGAAGTTTGTAAATGTTAAAAGTGGCGCTACACGTTGATCTATTACTAACTTAAATGTTGCAAGTAGTCCGGTAGAAAATAACCAACCGATTATCGCCGCAAATACGCCTTCAAGTAAGAAAGGTAATTGAATTGATAAAGAGCTTGCGCCAACTAATTTCATTACATTAGTTTCGCGGCGGCGATTGAATGCAGCAAGGCGGAGCGTGTTACTTATTAATAGAGCGGCGGTAAGCACGCTAGCCAACCCGATCGCAAGTGCACCATCTCTTAGTACATTTAGTAACTTGAAGAATTTCTCCAGGATAGAACGCTGGTCTTGCACAACATCAACTCCTGGCCGTCCCGAGAACGCGCTTTCTACTACCGCAAATTGAGTTGGATCTTTCAGCTTAACTCGGAACGATTCAGGTAATTGGTCTTGCGTAACATTCTGCGCAATTGCCGAACCTTTAAATCTTTCTTGGAAGCGAGTAAATGCTTCACCTTGGGATTCGTAATAAACACTCTGGACTGCTGGCAGATCTTGTAAGTCTTTTTGGATCTCAACACGTTGACCATCTGTTATTACGCCACCGGAACATGATGCAGATTCAGAGAGAGATCCGCATAGATATACCGAAACCTCAATTTTGTCGTACCAATAATCTTTCATTACGCGCACTTGGGCATTTGAAAGAAAGCCGATACCAAGAAGTGAGAGTGAAATCGCCACGGTTATAATTACCGCAAATGTCATGGTTAAGTTGCGTCGAAGTCCAATACCGACTTCGCTCATCAGAAATCCTGCGCGCATATCTCTCCTCCTTCCCTTCTCTTCTGCTTAATTAATTTACTTTATCTGAAATCAGCCGGTATATCCGTAGACACCTCGAGCTTGGTCACGGATCACATGGCCCGCTTCAAGTTCGATAACTCGTTTCCGCATTTGATCCACAATTCCAGCATCGTGAGTAGCCATGACAACTGTTGTGCCATCACGATTAATTCGGTCGAGTAGTTTCATAATTCCTACAGATGTTGCGGGATCTAGATTTCCGGTTGGTTCATCAGCAATCAGAATTGCCGGACGGCTTACGTAAGCTCTAGCAATCGCTACCCGTTGTTGTTCACCACCAGATAACTCTCCTGGCTTTCGATCTAACTTCTCTTCCAAGCCAACAAGTTCTAAAACCTCTGGAACTTCACGCGCAATCTCTTTCTTTGAATATCCGAGCACGTGCAATGTAAATGCTACGTTCTCAAAAACTGTTTTATTATTTAATAATCTAAAGTCTTGAAATACCGTTCCGACTTGGCGACGCAATTCTGGAACTTTATAATTAGAGAGCGTGGCAAGATCTTTACCAGCAACATGAATAATCCCAGATGTGGGTTTCTCTTCCCGTAAAACCAAACGCAAGAATGTTGATTTACCAGATCCGGAAAGTCCAACTAAGAAAACGAATTCGCCTTTTTCCACATTGAGATCAACTTGATTTAGCGCAGGCTGCTCCGTTTTAGGATAGGACTTGGTGACTTTCTCAAAGCGAATCATGTCTTTATTTTATTGTTATTGTCGCCATACATGTGAATGAAACTCGGCTATTTTCCTGAGGATATCGCCTAATTACGCGGATATTGCGGGAGATATCTCACATTTTTAATTAAAAGTAATTTAGCGCTGCGAACGGCGCCATCTAATGCCCGCTTCAATAAATCCATCTAATTCACCATTTAAAACCGCTTGGGTATTTCCGGTTTCGAAATCAGTGCGATGATCTTTAACCATTTGATACGGATGTAATACATAAGAACGAATTTGGTTTCCCCAAGATCCGGCATTATCGCCGCGTAGTGCATCCATCTTCGCGCGATCTTCTTGGTGGCGGCGTTCTAATAATTTAGATTGAAGCACAGCCATTGCAGTTGCACGATTTTGGATTTGAGATCTTTCATTTTGACATGAAACCACTATGCCGCTTGGAATATGCGTTATGCGAACTGCAGAATCTGTTGTGTTAACACCTTGTCCACCTGGGCCGGATGAACGATAAACATCGATTCGAATATCTTTTTCATCTATTTCAATATGATCACTTTGATCTACAACTGGAACAACTTCAACGCCAGCAAAAGATGTGTGGCGACGGTTTTGGCTATCGAAAGGTGAAATACGAACTAAGCGATGTGTTCCTTGTTCAACCGAAAGTGTTCCATATGCATAAGGAGCAGCAACTTTAAAAGTAGTGGATTTAATTCCAGCTTCTTCAGCATAAGAAGTTTCCAGTACTTGGGTCTGGTAATTATGGATTTCGCAATAGCGAAGAAACATTCGTGAAACCATTTCTGCCCAATCGGCAGCATCAACACCGCCAGCTTCGGAGCGAATTGTTACGAGCGCATCGCGGTGGTCATACTCGCCACTTAATAGAGTTTGAACTTCTAATTCACTGATTGCTTTTGTGACCGAATCTAATTCTTTGCCAGCATCTTCAAGTGCGCTCTGGTCTTCTTCGCCTCTAGCTAATTCAAGTAAAACTGGAAGGTCATCTAGGCGTTGTCTAAGGGATGAGACTCGATTGATGTCGCTCTGCACTCTGGACAGTTGGCTAGTAACTTTCTGAGCAGCTTCAGGATCGTCCCAAAGGTTTGGAACGCCGGCAGCTTCTTCTAATTCTTTAGCTGCTATCCGTAATTTCGGAAGATCGATCACTTTTTCAATCGATCCGAGGGTGCCGCTTAGCGCAGCAATCTCTAACTCAAATTCACGGGCGGCCATGGGTTAACTTTAGTGAAGAACATTCATATTTAACTAATGCGCTCTAAAAATGCTTTTAGGGTTATTCTTAAGCGTTATGAAAATGAATTTTTCTACACATAGATACGCACGCGGCCTCGCTATCCTCGAAGCCATCATCCTTTTCGCAATCGCTGGCTCGCTGACAATCGCAAGTTTTATTAAGCATCCAACCGAAGTTGCGGCGATGGTTGCGGAGATAGTTTTTGCAACGCTTGGTGGAATTGGGTTATTGGTCGCTGCTCGTGGATTTAAGTTGAAGAAGAATTACGGCCGCGCTCCAACCGTGCTCGCTAATGGAATTGCGCTAGGCGTTTCTTATTACATGTTTGATGGCGGTCGACCACAACTTGGCGTACCGCTAGCGACGATTGCACTTTTGACGCTAATTAGTGCGCTGCTTGCCGTGCCTGCCGAAGAGAACTGAGTACCCTTAAATCATGGCTAAAGCGACCGCGTCGAAGAAAG
>Ga0194048_10000063_pt1 | contig 45068 bp, 40 predicted proteins | sample JunL225m_MetaG_FD_161685 | JGI IMG/M metagenome (GOLD analysis project Ga0194048, IMG submission 161685) | Anoxic zone freshwater microbial communities from boreal shield lake in IISD Experimental Lakes Area, Ontario, Canada - Jun2016-L222-5m | ecosystem: Environmental > Aquatic > Freshwater >...
TGATCCGCACTGTCATTGGTCGCATTGCCGAGATGACGGGGTGGATGATATCAAGGGAGTCTGGGAGCTCTCGCGCTTCTCGTGGGTCTTTCCGCTCGTGCGGGCCTGGGTCTTGGATGGCGACGATCGCCATGTCGAACGCTTCTGGACTACGGTGGAAGACTGGAAGAAGCACAACCCGCCCAATCGCGGCCCTCATTGGATGTGCGGCCAAGAGGCATCGATGCGGCTGATTGCCCTTACTTTCGGTCTCCAGGCTTTTCGCTGTCATCCGGCGACGACGGACGCACGTATTCTTCTCGTGGCACGTATCGCCCATGCCACCGCGAAGCGGATTCAGGGGCACATGCCGTACGCCTTATCACAGAAAAATAACCACGGTATCTCCGAGGCGATTGGCCTGATGACCGCGGGGGTTTTCTGGCCCACCTTGCCGGAGGCTTCCACGTGGCGGCGGCAGGGTCTGCAGGCCTTGCAGGCGCAGGTGGCCGAGCTCGTCGCAGACGATGGCGGCTTTAGCCAGCATTCCACCAACTATCACCGACTTTTTTTGCAGCTGCTTGTGTGGGCAGAAATAGTCTGCCGGGCTGCCGGCAGCACACTGCCGCCCGCCATTCGCCAGAAGGCGGCCGCCGCCACGGATTTCCTGGCCGACTTACTAGAAGACGATGGCACGGTGCCGCGTTATGGCGCCGATGATGGGGCAAATCTTTTCCCGTTAAGCGGGATGGGCTATCAGGACTTCCGCCCCGCCGTCGGTGCGGCCTTGGTCTTATTCAAAGGGGAGCGTTTGCCCGCCGGACCATGGGATGAGACAGCTTTGTTGCTGCTTGGCCCTTTGGCCGCAAGCAGCGCCCCGAGCGTACGAACCGTCCCGAATCATTCCTGCTCGGGAGTCAGCGTCCTCCGGCACCCCCGTGGCGCGGCTTTTTTTCGAGCTCCGGCCGAGTTTAAGCACCGCCCCGCTCAAGCGGATCAACTGCACGTGTCTTTCCGTTGGGACGGCGAGTGGATTGCGGAAGACCCCGGCACCTACTCGTATAACTCTCCGGACGGCCTCGGTGCCCTGGCTTCCGCCGTTCATCATAATGTGGTGACCGTGAACAAGTTGGAGCCGATGCGGCGAGCGGGGCGTTTCCTTTGGTTGCCGTGGACGACCTGCGTTCCCCTACCTGAGGCGAGTGGACTCCGCGCTTCCCATTGCGGATACGCGGGCTACCGAACGGATCGTCGCGTGCTGGTTCGCCCCGGCGGCTTCGTCGTCATCGATCGCGTGAGTGGCCTGCTCGCTCAGTCCGGTCGATTCCACCTTCGCTGGCATGGTCGCGGGCGGACTGGTCTAGAGCAGCTGGCAATCGTTTGCTCCGAGACCTCGGAGCAGAAGTATTTCACTGGCGATAGCCCAGCTGGCCGCGCCTGGCACTCCACGCACTACGGAGCCAAGGCACCTGCGTGGTGTCGCGAAATCTCGGCCGCGGGCGCGAACGTCATTTTCGTGACTTCTCTGGGTTGCGCCGTTCGCCTCGAAAACGAGAGCGTTTTTATTGATGGCGAGGAAGTCGCCCTTTAGCACCTGTTTTTTGCATGTCCACTGTCGCCCTCATTGTCGGTACACGCCCCGAGTGTATCAAACTCGCGCCGCTGCATGCCGCCCTACTTCGCTCGCCACGGCTTCGACCTTTGCTGGTTTCCACGGGTCAGCACCGCGAGATGCTGGCTCAGTCGTTCGCTTCGTTCGGCTTGAAGCCCGATAGTGATCTCCAGCTCATGCAACCCGGCCAGTCTCTGCCGGAACTGACCGCCCGCGTCATCACATCGGTGGGGGCGTGGCTTGCTGAAGTTCGCCCCGCCGCGGTCATCGTGCAGGGCGACACCACCACCGTACTAGGCGCGGCGCTCGCCGCATTCTACGCCGGCATCCCAGTTGGCCACGTTGAGGCTGGTCTTCGTACGGGTGATCTCCGGTCGCCTTTCCCGGAGGAAATGAATCGCCGCCTGACTTCGCCGCTCGCCCGGTGGAATTTCTGCCCGACAGAACAATCGCGTGCTAATCTCGCACGTGAAGGGATAGCTCCCGGATCCTGCTATGTCACGGGCAATACTGTCATCGATGCCTTGCTGGCGACCAAGGCCCGTTTCGCCGCAGCTCAACCTGACATTGTCAGACTGTCCGCCCGCCTGGGTATCACGGCCGCCTTTGCCACCGCATATCTCGCCCGCCCGACGGCACGCTGGATTCTGGTCACGGGCCATCGTCGTGAGTCATTTGGCCCTGGGTTTGAAGGCATCTGCCAAGGCCTGCGCCAGATTGTGGATGAGCACCCCGAGGTGGGCATTATCTACCCCGTGCATCTCAACCCGCAGGTGCAAGAGCCAGTGAGGCGCTTGCTTGGTGGCCATCCGCGCGTCGCGCTGGCCTCTCCCGCCGCCTACGAAGATTTCGTCTGGCTGATGGATCGAGCCAGCTTCGTGCTCACCGATTCCGGCGGCATTCAAGAGGAAGCCCCCGCTTTAGGTAAGCCGGTCTTAGTGATGCGCGAAAATACCGAGCGACCGGAGGGTATCGCCGCCGGGACCTGCGAGCTGGTGGGGACCGATCCGCGGAGAATCGCCGCCGCCGCCACGCGCCTATTGGTTGATCAAGCGGAATACCTCCGACGCTCTCAGCTGCGTAACCCCTACGGGGACGGTACGGCGTCGCAGCAGATTCGCGAGGTGCTGGAGCGCGAGCTTCGCTGATCGCTCGTGCGCGTCCTCTATTTCCATCAACACTTTGCGACTCCGCAGGGCTCGACGGGCACACGTTCCTATGAGTTTGCCCGGGCGCTGGTCGCCCGCGGTCACCAGGTGACCGTGGTTTGCGGGGCGCATGCCCAGAGCGGACTCAATCTTCCGTCCGTGGAAGCACGTGGTTGGCGTCGCGGCCAAGTCAACGGCATCGATGTTATTTCACTGCCCGTAGCCTACTCCAATCACGATTCGTTAGTGCGGCGGGGCCTCGCATTCATCCGCTTTGCGTCTCGTTCTGTCGCCATCGCCCTGGAGTTCGACTATGATCTCGTCTTCGCGACCTCGACCCCAATCACTGCGGTGATTCCAGGTCTCGCTGCCAAGTATGGGCGCGGCAAGCCATTCGTCTTTGAGGTACGCGACCTCTGGCCGGAACTCCCTCGCGCCCTCGGGCTTCGTAATCCGTTCCTCTTGGGGGCCATGTCCTTTCTAGAGCTGGCGGGCTATGCGTCCGCGGATGCCTGCGTGGGGTTGTCTCCGGGGATTGTCGCTGGTATCCGTGCTCGTGCGCCGGACCACAAGCCGGTGACGATGATTCCTAATGGCTGCGACCTAGATCTTTTTCATCCAGCTAACCGGGCGAGACTAGATCTCCCTGGCGTGGCTCCGGGTGATTTCGTCGCTGGGTTTACGGGTGCCCACGGCCCGGCCAACGGCTTAGACGCACTCCTGGCCGTCGCCGCCGAACTTCGGCGCCGCGATGACCGTCGGGTGAAGCTCGTCTTCATCGGTGAAGGGAAGGAGAAGGAAAGACTCGCCGCCGCCGCCCGTGAGCAAGGGCTCACGCAATGCCTCTTCTTCCCCTCCGTGCCTAAAGAGCAATTAGGGCGCCTCACCGCTTCGCTCGATTGCGGCTTGATGGTGCTACGTAACCTCCCCGCTTTTTATCAAGGTACCTCCCCGAATAAGTTCTTTGATTACGTCGCAGCAGGCATTCCGGTCGTTAATAATTACCCAGGCTGGCTAGCCGAACTCATTACTACCGCTGAAGCCGGCCTTGTAGTCCCGCCGGATAACCCCGCCGCCTTCGCCGACGCCCTGCAGCGTCTCGCCGCCGACCCCGAGCTTCGCCAGCGATTGGGTGCCAATGCCCGACGTCTCGCCGAAGCCCATTTTGCCCGCGGCCCACTGGCCGCAAAATTCGTCGGCGTCCTTGAGGCCACCACCCTTTGAATCTTTTCACGTCATGAATCTGCTCATCACCTCAGCCGGACGCCGTAATCAGCTCCTCGATTGCTTCCGTCGCTCCGCCACCCAGCTTGGCCTTCCGCTCCGGATCCTGACGACCGATATCCGGCCTGGGCTCAGCTCGGCGAGCCTCGCCGCGGACGCCTCCTTCGCCGTCCCGCCCTCAAGCTCGCCGGGTTATATCCCGGCCCTCTTGGAGATTTGCGCACGTGAGAAGGTGTCCCTTCTGATTCCCACCATTGATCACGACTTGGCCCCACTCAGCGAGTCAAAGGATAAGTTCGCCGCGATTGGCACCACGGTAATCATTTCCTCCTACGTAGCTGTACACATCGCTCGCGATAAGTTCGCCACCATTCGGGCGCTGGGTGATGTCGGCATTCCTGTTCCGAAAAGCATGGTGCTGAAGGACTATCTGGCCGAGCCCTCGAAACTGTCGGGCGATCTTATCGCCAAGCCACGTGCGGGAAGCTCCTCCGTAGGGATTATTTTCCCCCGAGCCCCGGGCGACTTAGCGGGCTTGCCTCCCGATGATTACGTGGTGCAGGAAAAATGGGAGGGTCAGGAATTTACCGTCAACGTCTTTATCGACCGGGCGGGGAAACTTATTAGCGCCATTCCGCACTTACGCATGCAGGTGCGCAGCGGCGAGGTCTCCCAGGGCCTGACGGTCCGCAATGCCGCCCTGAGTTGGGTGGCGGAGCGACTTACCTTGGCTTTGCCCGGCTTGCGCGGCCCCGCTTGCTTCCAGGCCATCGTGCGCCCGGACGGCAGCCTTTGCGTCTTCGAGGTCAATGCGCGCTTCGGCGGCGGCTATCCGTTGGCTGATGAGGCTGGTGCGCGTTTCGTCACTTGGTTGCTCGAGGAGCAGGCGGGCCTACCGTCTTCCGCTACGTCGGCTTGGGAAGAAGGTGTGCTCATGCTGCGTCATGATGCCGCAAGCTTTGTCCGCACCCTGCACAGTTAAGCTGATGATTGTGGTTTTTGACCTAGACGACACGCTCTATCCAGAGTCGGCCTATGCTCTGTCGGCGCTTGCCGCGGCGGGCCGCTTCGCTCAAGCGGAGTTTGGCTGGGATGCGTTTGCGGCTAAGTTGACCGAGCTTTTCGCCAGGGGCGGGCGGCGTGAACTCTTTCAAGTGGCGGCACGGGATTTAGGTCTCAACCCGCCTACGGAACAACAGTTAGCAGCCCTTCTGTCCGCTTATCGTGAACATCGCCCCACCAGCCTTCCCTGGTATCCAGATGCCCTCGAAGTGGTCCGCACCTTGCACGCACAGCGACCACTCGCCCTCATCAGCGACGGGTATCTACCCGCGCAGCAATATAAGGCCGAGGCGCTCGGTTTAGCTCAATGGATACCGAACCCAATCTTTACTGAAGCGTTGGGCCGAGAGCACTGGAAGCCGTCGCCGCGTGCCTTTGAGCTCCTGATGTCGCGCCACCCAGGCCAAGACTTTGTGTATGTCGCAGATAATCCCGGGAAGGATTTCATCGCCCCCCGCGCGCTCGGCTGGAAAACGATTCGTGTCCGCCGCCTCGAGGGAATTTACGCGCAAGCAATCGATGCGCCCCGCGGCTCGCCAGATCAGGTGATCAGCAGCCTGCAGGGACTACCCGCCATTCTTTGACTCCCATGCTCACCCGCCCTCAGGCCCTCGCCCTCGTCCTTCGCCGATTGGCCTTGCTCGGTCGTGAACTCGGGAAGCCGCAGTTGGAACAAGCGAACGAAGAGACGCGTCTCTTCGGCGAAGCCGCCGCCCTTGATAGCATCGGACTGGTTACGCTTATGGCCGACCTCGAGGAGGACGTGCGCGCCGCTTGCGGGGTTTCGGTCCACCTCGCGGACGAAAAAGCGATGAGCCGACTCACGTCACCCTTCCGTCGCGTCGGCCTGCTGGCCGATCACCTCATCGACGTCGTCGAAAAATCCACCCCGCCGGCTTAAGGCTTCGCCCCGCCTCTCATTCACATGTCCACCGCCGTCATCACTGGAACTTCCCGAGGCTTGGGCCGCGCCTTGGCCGAACGTCTATTGGCGGAGGGCTGGAGCGTTCACGGTTTTTCGCGTAGCTCGGGTGAAATCACCCATCCGCGGTTTACTGCCCATGCCGTCGATATCAGCGACGAAGGCGCGGTGCGGGCCGCCGTCGATCAAATCAGCGACCCCATTGATCTGTTGGTCAACAACGCGGGGGCTGCTTCATTGAACGCTATGCTGCTAACGCCTGGGGCCGTCGCGGCGGCGTTGATGCGGGTTAATTACCTCGGGGCTTTTCATTGTCTGCAATCCGTCGGCAAGGCGATGGTCCGCCAACGTCGCGGGCTGGTGATTAATATCACCACCGTGGCGGTACCGCTATCACTCGAAGGCGAGGCTGCCTATGTCGCCAGCAAGGCGGCGCTAGATGCTTTGACGAAGGTGGCGGCCGCGGAGCTTGCGCACCAAGGAGTGCGCGTCATCGGCCTAGGGTTCGGCCCGCTGACCACGGGTCTCACTCGAGCCGTGCCCGCGTTTAAGTTGGCCGAGCTCGACGCCCGTCTCGGACGTCCGCAAGGGACGTCCCTGCCGCAGGCCGTTGACTTCATCATCCAACACCTGCCCGACGCCTCATCGGCGACCGGCACCATCTCTTACCTCGCCCGCCTCTAAGCATGCCACCTTGGCTCGACAGTCGACTGCTTGGTCACGCGGATAAGCCCGCGATTGCTGGCCCTTGGGGCGTGACGACTTATGCCGATTTGCGGGTCATGATGAACAAGGCGACAGCCTCCATGCGCCAACTCGCCCTCGATCGCCCCACGGCTTTCGCGATTGTCGGCGAGCATGGACCTGCGTCGACGGCCTGGTTGCTGGCGCTCTGTGACGCTGGTCATTTTGTTGCGCCCTTGGCTGGCAGCTCCGCCGAGCATCCGCCCAAGCTGGCCCAGATTCACGCCCAGTGGATCGTGAGTACCCGCGGCCACGAATGGTCGTTATTACCGCGCGTCGACGAGCCATCTAATCACCCGCTCTTCGAACGCTTACGTGCGCAGCGCCATTCCGGGCTAGTGTTATTCTCCAGTGGCACCAGCGGGCGCCCCAAGGCCATGGTCCATGATTTCGTCGGCTTGCTGGCAGCCTATGCATCGAGGCACGAAAATCGATTGCCGGTCTTGGCGCTCCTCGGCTTCGATCACATCGGCGGGCTGCATACCTTATTCGGCTGTCTGGCCGCGGGCTCGCTGCTCGTCGTCCCGTCCGATCGTTCACCGGCGGCCGTTGCCACCGCGATGGCGCAGTATCGGGTTGCGGTCCTGCCAGCCTCGCCGACGTTCCTCAATCTCTTGGTGGCTTCGGGCGAATATCAGCGCCACGATTTATCTGCCCTCCGGCTGATTTCCTATGGCACCGAGCCCATGACGGAAAATTTACTCGCCCGGGCCCGCGAGGCCTTCCCGGGGGTTCGTTTTCTGCAAACTTTCGGTACGAGCGAGACGGGCATCGTGCGGACGGAGAGTCCGGATCCGGCCTCGACGTTTGTCCGCCTAGAGGATTCCGCGATGGAATGGAAGGTTGTCGCCGATGAGCTTTGGTTGCGCAGCCCCACCCAGATTGTGGGATACCTTGGGGGCGACAGCGCGCGATTTACGGATGACGGCTGGTTCCGGACGGGAGACAAGGTCGAGTCCGGCCCGAATGGAACGCTGCGCGTGGTCGGCCGATTCGGCGAGATGATCAATGTGGGCGGCGAGAAACTTATGCCTGCCGAAGTGGAAGCCATCGTGCTGGAGGTTTCCGGGGTGGTGGATTGCCGCGTGCGCGGTGAGCCGCACGCCCTGACCGGTCAAACGGTCGCGGTTGATATCGTGGCGGCGGCCGGGATGGAGCTAGAGGCCCTGCGGGCGTCCATTCGGATTAAATGCCGGGAGCAGCTGGCCGCTTATAAAGTGCCGACGCGGGTTACTTTCGTCACGTCGGTGAGCGGTGATCGGCTCAAGAAACTGCGAGACCTCCCGCGCCCATGAGCTCACTCACTCCCTATCTGATCGTCGACATCTGCCTAGTGGTCGGGCTGGCGCTGGCGTTGGTCTCGCGCCTGAGCTTCTGGCATCCGGCCACTGTCTACCTGCTTTTCCATCTTTATAGCATCAGCTGGCGGGCGGTGAATCTGGCTTACCTTGGGGCCGCTCCGATGTATGCGAATAATCCGAATGCGGATGTCATCAGTGCCGCCGAGTATGAGCGCGCGTTGGTCTGTGCGGACATCGGGCTATTGGTCTTCTGCTCTGCCGCCCTACTGGCCCATGCTAAGTTCCAGCGGGCGAGCCAGCAGCCGATTGTGCGCCGCACGTTGTCGCCCCAAATCATCAGCCTCGTGTGTTGGGTCGCCATGCCGGCCGGACTCTGGGCGCTTTACGCCGCGAAGTCCGGGGTGAGCCTGAGCGACACGGTGGCAGACAGCGGGTACTTCCAATCAATGGCGATGTGGCCGATTGGGTGCGTCGGCATGCTGGTCTATGCCTATGGCTTCCGATGGTATTCCGTGATGATTGCTATTCTGTACATCGGCCTCGTGGCCTTACAGGGCTATCACCGTTTCATGGTATTGCTGCCGCTGATCTTTTTCGCCGCTTATTATCTACAATCCCGCCGCCGCTCGTGGCCGACTCCTTTGATTATCGTCGGCGGGCTAGCCCTCGCCCTCGTCTTCCCTCGTCTAAAGTATATTGGGCAGGCCTATCAGAATGGCGATACTGGCGAGGCGTTGTATCAGTTGGCACTTTCGTTCACGGACAAAAAGACCTTTGACGACGTTTCCGCCGGGGAGGAATTCTTCGACCAGTTTGCGGGGTCGTTAACCCTCGTTGATGAATCCGGGAAAAAGTTCTACGGCTCGACTTATTTGGCAATCGTGACCCTGCCCATTCCGCGCTCGATGTGGGCTGATAAGCCCGGCCTCGCTGACCACATGAACGAAATCTCGACGAATCGCCGGCAATATAATCTCGAGGGTCGCATCCTCACCTACCTCGGCGAGGCCTATCTTAACTTCGGCTATTTTGGATTCTTACTGGTGCCAGGGATGCTCGGGTTTTTATTGTCCAATTGGTGTCTCCGCGCGACTTCCGGCCCCATGCGCCGCCTAGATCGTTATTTATACACGGTCTTCTTTATGGCCCTCATCCAGACCTATCGAGATGGCATGCTTTCGCTCTTCGTCTTCACGATTGTGCACAATATTCCGATGGCCGTCGCATGGGCGATCCACCTCTTCCCGGGGGCGGCCCCGCGAGTGCTTGATCTTCCTCCCGCTGACCCACGTGCACCTGAGGACGGCATGATTGCCGTCCTCCCCTAAGCCGATGATACCAGTCCGTCACGTTGTCTATGAGTGCGTCCCCGGTGCTTATGCCGGAGGCGTGCAAAAGATGGTCTTCGAGCTCGCCTCGGCGCAGTGCCATCTGGGTGCTGATGTCGAAGTCTGGGCGCCCGACGCCATCCGCGCTGGCTCGACTGAGAATTTCGACGGACTCCCCATTAGGTATTTCTATCCCAATCCGCTCTTGGGGTTTGCTCGCTCATTCCGTCTCGGACGAGCCCTCCGCCGTTTGCCTCGGGGTACCGTGGTGCATGCCCACAATAGTTTTAACCCACTTAACCTTCAAGTCGGGCGGGCGGCGCAGGCCGCTGGGCTGAAGGCTTATTATCACCCCCATGGTGCGCTGGATCCGGCGCTTTTCAGCGGGAATAATTTCCAAGCCCTGAAGAAGCGATTTTATATCCGTCAGTTTAGCCTGCCGAATTTGAATCGGGCCCGCGGGGTCTTCGCCTTGACGCCCCTGGAGCGGAATCAGTTGACGACCTTGGGCTTGAAGCCCCCCGTGCATGTCGTGCCCAACGGTATTAAACCGGTGAAGGTCGGTTGTCCGGAAAGCGGGCAGGCCTTACGGGCAAAACACGGAATTTCGGCCGATACGCCGGTAATTCTTTTCGTGGGTCGCATCACGACGAAGAAGCGGCTAGAAGATGTCATCCTTGCCTTAAGCCTGCTCGGCGCCAGCTCGCCGCACCTCCTGATTGCGGGGAGCCCCAATGTGGAGTTCGGCTACGCGGCCAAACTTTTCGCATGCGTGAAAGCGTGTGGCCATGCGGCCCGTGTGCACTGGCTGGGCTTTCTTGATGAGCAGGCGAAGGCCGAGGCCTATGCGGCTGCGGACGTCTTCGTGCACGCTTCAGATTCGGAGGGCATGGCCCTCGCCATCCTTGAAGCGATGGATGCGGGCTTGCCGGTCGTCGCCACCCGCGGTTGCTACATGACGCAGGCGGCCTCGGCTGGGGCGTTGGTGCAATGCGAACAGGGGCCAGAAGCGCTGGCGACTGCGCTCGCGCCGCTGGTGCTTGATCGTGCGCGGGCTCGCGCGCAGGGCCAGTCTGGTCAGGCTTACGTAAGAAAGGTGCACGATTGGGCGACCATCGCTCGGGCGACTTTGAAAATTTACGAGGAGGACGCCCAACGTTCCTAAACCATGTGCGGCATCGCTGGATATCTGGGAGCCTTTCGCCCCGAACTCCTTGCCGAGATGGGCCAGGCGCAGGCTCATCGCGGACCAGATGGGGCCGACGTCTGGTCGGATGGTCCTGCGGGGCTTTCCCATGTCCGACTTTCGATCATCGATCTTTCACCGTCCGGCCGTCAACCGATGTGGGACGCCGCTCAGCAGGTTATCGTCACCTTCAATGGGGAGATTTATAACTATCGTGAATTGCGCCAGCGACTGGAGCGCGACGGGGTTGTTTTTCGTGGAAGCAGCGATACGGAAGTCCTGGCCAATCTGCTCGCCCGCCACGGGGAAAAATGTCTACCTTGGCTAAATGGCATCTTTGCCTTCGCTGCTTGGTTTCCGGCGGAGCGGCGGATGATGGTGGCTCGCGATGCGGCCGGCGTGAAGCCGTTGTATTGGGCAAAAACTTCCGTTGGCTTGGGATTCGCTTCGGAGATTAAAGCCCTCCGCCACCTTCCCGGCCTCGACCTCGCGCTCGATGCGGCGGCCATCACTTCATACCTGACGCTCCTTTATACGCCCGGAGACAGTACGCCGTTTAAGGCGGTCCGGAAAGTACGACCCGGAACCTGGATGGAGTGGCGGGAAGGGCAGGAGCCAAGGGTAACCCGGTTCAGTGCGCCGAACTTTGCGCAAGAGATTCAGCCATTTACTGAAAAGCAGGCCAAGGAAGGCCTGCGCCATTACCTCGACCAGGCGGTGAGGCGCCAAATGGTCTCCGATGTTCCCCTGGGCGGATTTCTTTCCGGTGGCGTCGATTCGAGTGCGATTGCCTATTACGCCCTTCGGCATGTCGCTACCCCGGCGGATTATCCCTGCTTTACCTTACCAGCCCATTCGGCGGCCGACCGCGCGGAAGGGTTTGTCGATGACTTCCCCTACGCACAGCAGGTGAGTACAGCCTTCGGGACGCCCTTGCATGTCGCCCGGATGGATGAAGCGGAAGTGGAGAATTTGGATTGGATGGTCTGGCAGCTCGATGAGCCGACTCCGGATCTGGCCGCCTTTACCGCTCATGCCATTTGCCGCACGGCCCGCGAACAGGGAGTGAAGGTGCTGCTTTCCGGCTCGGGGGGCGATGACCTTTTCACCGGGTATCGCCGTCATCTCGCCTTACAAGGCGAGCGCTATTGGGCTTGGTTGCCACGTCCTCTCCGTGCCGGGCTGCGAGGGTTTTCTTCCCGCATCGGTACCGGCACGGCTCTCGGTCGCCGCGCCTCTAAATTATTCCGTTACGCCGACGCCCCTCCGCCCGTGCGCCTCGCCAGTTACTTTCTCTGGTTACAAGAAGACACCCTAGCTCCCGCCCTGGCTCCAGCCTTTCGGCCTTCGCCTGAGTCGGTGCACTCGGTCGATCCGCTCATCGCTTCGCTGGCGGAGTTGCCGGCCGGGACCTCTCGGCTTAATCAAATGCTCCACTTGGACCGCAGTTTCTTCCTTGCTGACCATAACCTTAATTACACGGACAAGATGGCGATGGCCTGTGGCGTTGAAGTGCGCGTGCCATTCCTAGACCCGGATCTAATCGCGTTCTCAGAGCGTCTGGCGGACGGCTGGAAGCAGCATGGCTTAACGGGGAAGTATGTGCTGCGTGAGGCAATGCGTGGAATTTTACCTAATTCCGTTCTCACGCGCCCGAAGTCAGGTTTTGGCTTCCCCTTGCGTCGATTGATGCAGGGGTCGTACGGACGTAGGCTCGAGGAGCTCGCCCGCAGTGGCCGCCTTGATGCCACGGGTGTTTTCGACGGCCAAGGCGTCCTGACTTTACTCGAAGCCGATCGTCGTGGCCAGGTCGATGCGGCTTACCCCTTGCTGGGTATCCTTTGTGTAGAATCATGGATCAGGCAGTTCACCTCTAAGTAAACGGATGCACTCATCTCTTTCGAATATCCGAATTTCCGGCCTCGCCGTCTCCACGGGTTCAGTGGTGCGAGATTTTCGTGCGGACGGTCTGGCCGCGGGCATCGACCCGGCTCAACTCGAACGCGTTGCTAAAGCCATCGGGCTGCGCAAACGTCGGGTCGCCGCCCCCGGGGTCACGACCTTGGATCTTTGTGAGGACGCTGCGCGCCGCTTGCTGGAGGAGATGGCGGTGGATCCCACATCAATTGATGCCCTTATTTTTGTCACACAGACGCCAGACTATCTGCAGCCAAATAATTCCTCACTCCTACAGGCTAGGCTTGGTTTGTGCAAATCAGTCGCCGCGTTTGATGTCACCCAAGGTTGCTCCGGCTGGGTCTACGGTCTGCACCAAGCTGCGCTACTCTGCTCACATGGAGCCGCTCGCGTGCTGGTTTGTGCCGGCGATACACTCAGTCACCAGACGGATCCAAAGGATACCGCGACGCACCCTATCTTTGGCGATGCCGGTTCGGCAACCTTAGTGGAGAAGACGGGGTCGGAATCTGCGATGCATTTTATCTTCGGCACGGATGGCTCGGGTGCCCCGGCGATTATGGTGCCGACGGGAGGCGCCCGTCAGCCCGTCGCGGCCGGCGCACCGGGCGCATACTTGAAGATGGATGGGGCCGAGGTTTTTAACTTTGCCTTGCGCGAGGTGCCTCCCGCCGTGGCGGGAGTGCTCAAGTTAGCAGGGTGGACCCCAGCGACAGCCGACCGGCTCGTGCTCCACCAAGCTAACCGCTTCGTCGTCTCCGCGGTTGCTCGCAAGTGCGGGTTCCCTGACGCCAAATGCCCTATGGACCTTGTCGAGCAGTTTGGAAATCAAAGCTCGGCCTCAATTCCCGCTGCGCTCGTGCATGCCTGCGGCTCCACACTACAGGAACAGCCGTTGAAGATCGCGGCTTGCGGTTATGGCGTCGGGCTTTCCTGGGGCGCCGCCGCCTTCACGATTGGACCGGTCGTTGTCCCGCCCATGCTTCCCTTTCCCCGACGCTGATGCCGCGCGATGATGCCAAAAATCTCGCCGCCTTGTGCGCGGATGTGGATGCCCTCGCGGGCGCTAACCTCGAGACGGTGTTGGCGACGTTACCCAATTGGGATTCTTTGGCCGTGCTGTTAACCATCTCCCATTTTGAGCATACCCACGCCGTAGGCATCACCGCCACGCAGCTACGGTCCTGTCGTACGGTCCGGGACTTGCTCGCTCATCTTCCCCGTTAAACCATGAAAAAACTCTACATCGTCGGTGCCGGCGGCTTCGGCCGTGAAGCCTACGCTTGGGCCTCGCAACATCCGGATTGCGGTCAGCGGTGGGAACTCGATGGCTTCCTGGATGATAATGCGGATGCCCTCGCGGCCTATGGTCGGTTTGCACGCATCCACCCGTTGACGGGCCACCTCGTGCTTCCGGGCAATCTCTATGTCTGTGGGCTCGGTAAGCCGGACATGAAGGAAAAACTCCTAGCGCCACTTCTGGCCGCAGGCGCGGAGTTCCCGCCCTTCATCGATCCTTCCGTGCGTCTAGGTTCCCGGGTGCGCCTCGGACGGGGCGTCGTGCTCTGCCCCGGAGCGATTATTACGACCGACGTCACCATCGGTGATTTTGTGCTGATTAACTTAAATAGTACAGTGGGGCATGAAGCCTCCGTCGGTGATTGGTCCACGCTTAGCGCCCAGTGCGACGTGACGGGTGGTGCCAAGATTGCCGACCGCGTCTTTATGGGCAGCCGTGCCACGGTCATACCTGGCAAGTCCGTGGGCAGCCGAACCGTGGTCGCCGCCGGCGCCGTGGTCATGACGGATGTACCTGCTGATGTCATCGTCGCCGGGAACCCCGCCCGCGTCCTTTAATTTGCGAAAAAGCCTACTCATCTTCGGGTCGGTCCTGCTCGCAGGATTACTCCTCCTCGTCGCTGTTTCTGAATTCAGCACGCCGGGTGCCGCGCGCTTCCGTGGCTCGGTTAGTAAAATCCTGCAGGCTACCCCTGCGGGTTGGTCACGGCAAGAGGTGCCGATCGCGGCGAGTTCCGCTGCCCTCGCCAGCGCCCAAGGGATTCTGAATTTTAGTCAGGCCTCCCAGGCAGTTTATACCCGCGGCGGCGTGCAGGTCGTAATCTATGCGGCGTATTGGTCGCCCGGAAAAGTTTCCGTTGTCGATGCGGGCTCGCATAATCCCGATTCCTGTTGGGTGAACAACGGCTGCGTGCGCTCGGAGCGACAATATGCGGTCGCCGGGAAGATCGGTAGCCGGGAACTCATTCCTTATGAGTACGGCCAGTATATCATGCCGAGGGGTGGCAAACAGAACGTTGCCTTCTGGCACCTCGTGAATGGCCGCGCGAATCGTTACGAAGACCAGAAAGCTGGCTGGCGCGACGGACTGGCGGGTCGATGGGAGCGCCTGCCGCTCCTTCTGAAAGACATCCGTGCCTATGGCATCAACCAGAAGAGCGAACAGATGTTTGTCCGCGTCTCCTCCAACCTGCCCATCGCCGATTTAATCTCCGACCCAGCCAACGCTGAATTGCTCAACACCCTCGCTCCGCTGGGGGTATTTGCCGACCAGACCTGGCAGTAAGCCCGTCACCTCATTTAACCCCTCATGACCCCCGCTCACCTTTACCTCTCTCCTCCCGATATCGGCGCTGCTGAAGTCGAATACGTGCTCGAAGCCTTCCAGTCGAACTGGGTCGCGCCCGTCGGTCCTAACCTCGACGCCTTCGAGGAGGACTTCGCCCGGCTCGTTGGTTCGAAGTATGCGGTCGGTCTTTCTTCAGGTACCGCGGCATTGCATCTCGCCTTGCGCATCGCTGGAGTGGGCCCGGGTGACGAGGTGCTTTGTCCGTCCCTTACTTTCGTCGCCTCCGCTTCACCGATTATCTACCTCGGTGCGACCCCCGTCTTTATCGATTCGGAAGAGTTGGGATGGAATATGGATCCCGTGCTCGCTTGCGCCGTCATTGAGCAGAAGGTTCGCGCGGGCAAGCCCCCCAAGGCGTTGGTCTTGGCCCACCTTTACGGTCAGTCGGCCGACATCGCCCCGATTAAGATGTGTTGTGAGAAGTATGGCGTGAAATTGGTCGAGGATGCCGCCGAAGCCCTTGGCGCCACTTATGGCGATCGCTCACCCGGCTCCTTTGGCATCGCGGGCATCCATTCTTTCAACGGCAATAAGATCATCACGACTTCCGGTGGCGGTATGCTCGTCACGGATGACCCGGAAGTCGCTCGACAGGCGCGGTTTCTTTCTGCGCAGGCTCGCGATTCGGCCCCCCACTACGAGCATTCGGTTATCGGTTATAATTATCGACTGAGCAATATCTGTGCGAGCATCGGGCTCGGCCAGCTCACCCGTCTTTCCGGGAAGGTATCTCGTCGCCGCACGAACTTCCGCGCTTACGCCGAAGCCTTTAAATCATTGCCTGGTGTGACCATGCAACCCGAAGCCCCCTGGGGACAGTCGACGCGCTGGCTGACCTGTCTCACCATTGATCCAGCCCGCTCGGGTGGGGTGACGCGGGAACGCGTTCGGCTGGCGCTGGAAAAGGAAAATATCGAGGCCCGCCCGTTGTGGAAGCCGATGCACCAGCAGCCGGTCTTCAAGGGCGCAGAAATGCACGGCGGCAAGATTGCCGAGCGACTTTTCGACCAAGGCCTTTGCCTTCCCTCCGGCTCCGCCATGTCGGAAGAAGACCGTAGCCGCGTCATTCGGGTAGTGTTGGCCGAGTTTGGCGCCTGAACCGTTTTGCCTCCCCATTCTGTCAGTCAGGTGCTGCTGGTCATCCCGGCCTATAATGAAGAGCAGCGCATTGAGGCGCCGCTTCGTGCTTATCTTGCGTATGCGTGGCAGCAATCGGTGCTCCGCATCCGTATCCTCGTGGTGTTAAACGGTTGCACCGACGGCACGGCGAAAGTTGTCGCCCGCCTCGCCGCGGAATTTCCGGAGCTCACATGGATGGAATACCCTGAGCCCATCGGCAAGGGTGGGGCGCTCCTTGCTGGTTTCAGGGAAGCCCATGAGGCCGAGTGGATCGGCTTTGCCGATGCCGATGGCGCGACGCCACCAGGCTCGCTCTTTGGGCTATTGCAACATCCGGAGGGGGACGTGTTGGTGGGTCGCCGAGAGATGTCGACCCGGCCGTTCATCCGCCGCGCGGCGAGCTTTTGGTTTAATTTTCTTGTGCGGCTGATGCTCGGATTGCGGACGCTGGATGCGCAGTGCGGAGCAAAGTTTTTCCGAGCTAATTTTTTGCCAGCCATTTTAAAACACACCGACACCTGCGACATGGCGGTCGATGTGGACCTCCTCCTCTCCGCGCAGGCGGCGGGGGCGGTTATTCAAGAGCGCCCCGTGCAATGGACGGACCAGCCCGGCTCTAAGGTTCAAGTCGTCCGTACCTCGATGTTGATGTTCCTTTCAGTCTGCCGGCTCTGTGCACTCCGTCGCTGGCCTAACTTCGCCACCCGAGGATTACTGAAAATCAGCGAAGCGATTTATGCTTGGGTTGCCGGCCGCGCGCGGCGCGGCCTTCCAGGCGCGCCGGCCCACTCCTCACTTTCCCCAGCTCCATGAGTCTCAACATCCAATATGGTGCCGGCCTTTGCGGCCCGCCCACCTGGCGAAATTATGACTCTAGTCCGATGCTCCGCCTGCAGCGGACCCCTTTGCTCAACCTGCTCCCCTTGGCGCGCAACGGCGCCCCCTATCCCAAGACCGTCGTATTTGGCGATGTCGTCAAAGGGTTGCCAGTAGCTGCGGGCACGGCGGATCTCGCCTACTGTTCCCACACGCTGGAACATCTCTCCTTGGCGGACTGCCGCGCCGCGCTGCGAGAAACTTGGAGATGCTTGAAGCCCGGCGGCGTCTTTCGGGCGGTATTGCCGGATATCCGTGTCATCTGCCGTGAATACCTGGCTACAGCAGGAAACTCTCCCGATGCGGCTCTGATGTTTATGCGCAACACCTGCCTCGGACTCGAGGAGACCCCCAAGGGCCTGAAGCGGCTCCGTATGATGTTCTCCCGCGATGCCCATCTTTGGATGTGGGACTACCCCGCCATGGCGGCGGAATTGACGGCCGCTGGCTTCGTCGCCATCCGCCCGGCGAACTTCGGCGACTCCGCCCATCAAGATTTTAATGCCGTGGAATCAGCCCCGCGCTGGGAAAACGCATTGGGCTTCGAAGCCGCAGAGCCGCGCGCATGAGCCAAGCCGACGAAATCGCCCGCCAGCGTCAATACTACGCAGACACCGCCGCGAAGTATGACGAGATGCAGCTCTCTGAGCATGATGAACATCAGTTCGCCCTAGCTATCTTGTCCGCGATGATCGAGTACCACGGCATCCGCTCGGTGCTAGATGTCGGCTCCGGCACCGGCCGCGCGCTGCGCACCCTGAAGCACCGTCATCCCGGGGTGCGCTTTGTGGGCATCGAGCCTGTCGCCTCGCTGCGTGAGGTGGGCTACGCCGCCGGCCTCTCCAAGGATGAATTGGTGGAGGGGGATGTGAATGCGCTCACCGCCCCCGACGGTTCCTTTGACCTCGTCTGCGAGTTCGCCGTCCTGCACCACGTGCCGCAACCGGCGAAAGCCGTGGGTGAGATGCTGCGGGTTGCTAGCAAAGGCATCTTTATTTCCGATGCTAATAATTTCGGTCAGGGCAGTAGCGTTGCTCGATTCGTCAAACAAGCGATGGCGGCCCTGCGCCTTTGGCCGGCCTTCAATTATCTCCGAACGGGTGGTAAGCGCTACCTCACCTCCGAAGGGGACGGACTCTTTTATTCCTATTCGGTTTTCGATAACTATGCCCAAGTCCGTCACGCGTGTCGCTCGGTGCACCTTTTCAATACCACCGACGCGGGGCCTGGCCTGTATCGATCAGCCCCGCATGTCGCCTTGCTTGGTCTAAAATAGACCTGGTTGTAACCGAAGTGCCTGCACGCGTTGCCCCACTCCCTTTGACTCCTCCCGCCGTCATCACGTTCGCCGGTCCGCGCGACCGCTATCAGTCAGCCCTGGCCTTGCAGGAGCATGCGGCGTTATCGCTCTTAGTGACCGACGCCTATTTCTCCCCGGGTTGGGCGACGACCAGGATGCTCGGTCGGCAGTTTCATCGCTATGCGGGGGTTCGGCATCATCCGCAAATTCCGACGACACGGGTGAAGGGCTCATGGCGGGCGACCTTTCGGGCTGTTCTCGCGCGCTTCGACAAGCGCAAAGATTCCGCGCACTTCGCGGTGGCTGACCGCCTCTTGAGTCAAATCGCCGGGGAGGAGGCACTGCGCCGTGGGGCACCCCTCATCGCGTACAGCTATTACGCCACGGCTGCCTTTGAGCAAATGCGCGGATCAGGCTTACCTCGCATCCTTTTTCAGGTGCACCCCCACGGCCGATTCTTGCGGGATCTTTTCACCCAGGAGATCGCGAAAGTCCCCGAAGCGCGGGCCTCGCTCATGGAAGAAACGGAAATGTCGCCTCTCTTTGAGGAGAATGACCGCGCCTTTGAGCAGGCCGATGCGGTCATCTGTGCTAGTTCTTTCACCCGGCACTCCTTGATCGAGGCCGGTTCCAAGGCCCCTGCCTTCATCGCTGGTTATGGCGTCGACGCCGAACTTTTCGCCCCCCGCTCAGCGCCGCCGTCCGCCGCCGCACTTACGATTGGGTTTGTGGGTGCCTTGTCTCAGCGCAAAGGAGCCCGTTACTTACTCGCGGCGCTCGCTGGTCTACCAAAGGGAAGTGCTCGCCTGATTTTGTATACGCGCGCCGCCGTCGATCGGGATTTAATTCGCGGATTCGAGGACGTAGAGGTCGAGGTGCGTGGTGGCTTGAGTGACGCTGCCCTGGCCGCCGATTTGAAGCAATGCGATCTCGTGGTGCTCCCCTCCATCGCCGAAGGCTTTGGTCTGGTGATTTTAGAGGCCATGGCCTGTGGCGTGCCTGTGCTCTGTACGACAAGCACCGGCGGGGCAGATTTCATCGCCCACGGTCTGGATGGCTTGGTGGTCGCCCCCGGGAGCACTTCAGCCATTCACGAACAGTTCGTCTGGGCACTTTCGCATCGCGATCAGCTTTTCCAGATGGGCCAGGCGGCCCGCCGCAAAGCGGAACTCCATAGCTGGGCCGAATACCGCCGCAAATTCTTTGCCGCGTACACCAGTGCCATCCGGCCCTAATACGCCGTATGCATGGCTCTCTGCTTCACCGCAGTGCACCATGCCCCCGCTCCCCCTTATCGCCCATGCCCTTTGCCCGCATCCTTCGCTCCACTGCGCTCTTGGCTAAAGCTGGAGTCGTGACGGCGGTAGCTGCCGCCATCCGGGCGAAATTCATTTCTTGGTGTTTTGGGGCCGCGGGCATTGGCTTCATCGGTATCTTGAATGCTTTTAGCGCCCGCGCGACGGAGGTGGGTGGCTGGGGTTTAGGCACGTCGGCGGTCCGTACGGTGGCGGGGGCAGATGCCTCAGAGAAAAAACGGAAGGAAGCTGCCGTCCGGAAATTTGGACGGCGCCTCGCAGCGGTAAGCTTGGTCGGGGTTATTTTGTTTATCATTCCCGCGGGCTACCTCTACTTCGTGAGCCAAGAGCATGCGGTCGAACTGCTCATCGTCGGCCTGGCCGTGCCCTGTATGGTCGCTACGGCAATGTGGACATCGTTATTGCAGGCCTCCGGCCAGATTGGCGCGCTGGTGCGCACTCAGATAATCGCGGCGGTGGGAGGATTAATCGCCGGGTTGCCCTTAATCTATTTCTTCGGAAATATTGGGATTGCGATCAGTATCTTATGGGCGGCCGCCCTCGCCGCTTTCATGTCCTGGCGGGCGGCTCGCTTGCTTGTCCCTCCGAGCGAAGCCGTGCCGCTGGAGAGTGACATCCGTGAGTTGATGCAGCTCGGCTTGATTTTCCAGATTGGTCTCGTGCTTGGGGTGGTGGCGAGCGTCACCACCACGGCGTTAATCGTTCGGCATTATCCAGGTTGGTTTGGGGCGTCCGCCCTGGCCCATGTTGGCTATTTTCTAGCGGCCTTAGCGCTCACGAATAGCGTGCCTGCATTGATTTTTCAGGTAACTCAGATGGATTTCTACCCACGCGTCGCGGCGGCCCGCGATGAAAACGAGGCGCGTCATATTACGGAAAAACAGGTACAAGCCTGTCTCTTATTGGCGACCCCGCTGATCATGGGAATATTAACGATGGGCCCGCTGGCGCTGACCTTTTTTTACACCGCCGAGTTCGCGCCGGCGGTACCCTCGCTTAATTGGTTAGCTTGGACCATCTTCTTCAATATGCTCGGCAGCCCGCTGGGTTTCTGGGTCAACGCCCGAGGGTCCCTCCGGGCGGTCGCGGCTTTTCAGGCATTAGTCAGCGTGATGGCTGTTTTATTGGCCGTAGGGTTAGTGCCGACTTTTGGCATCGAAGGCGCCGCCGTGGCGCAAGCCGTTGGGGCGCTCTTTTTCGCCATCGTGCTTTTGATTTTTACACGACGCAGTTCTGGCCAGTGGCTTGGGGCGAAAACTTGGCTCTGGCTTGCGGTTTGCGGGGCCGCTCTTGGCCTCGGCAGTTGGCTTATGACCAAGGCGCCTTCGCCCTATTGGGGGCTGCTCCCGACCGCCCTGACAGCTGCCCTCTGCGTCGGCATTTATTTTAAGATCATCGCTAAGGAGCGCCATGCGGACGAACTCGCATGAGGGTCGGCGTCTACATCGATCGAATGTATCTGCAGGGAGGGCTGCAGCGGGTGGTCGCCAATTTACTTCAAGAGTGGGATGCCTTAGGGTGGGAGACGCACCTGATTACGGAATCCGCTGGTGCCGATGTGTTCACACTCCCCACGGCCACGCGTCGGCATGTCTTGCTGACTCACCCTAAGCAGCGCGGCTTGGCCGGCGTGCTCGATAATTTCCGGATTGTCCGAGGTCTCCGTGCGTTTCTGCGCGCAACGCCATTTGATGCCGTCATTGCTCTTTCGCCAGTGGCCAATGTCCACTTGGCGATGGCGGGTAGCGGGAGCTCGACGATTTTGATAGGTTCGCAGTATGACTACGCGCCGCACCACCCAATTTCGGGGGTGAAGCGTCTCTTCCTGCGATATTTTTACCCACGGCTCGACGCTCTAGTCTGTGCGACAGCGGAGGCAACAGACCTCGCCGTCTCGGCTTATCCTGGTACCCGAGGGGTACGCATTCCGCTTTGGTCATCGCCGGCGCCGGGGGCCGCGGGTCAAGTCGCCCGCGTGGCTGACTGGATTCGCCCTGGCCGCAAGGTGTTCTGTGCCTGCGGACGCTTCAATCTGTTGAAGGGATTTCGGGAGCTCGTGGAGATCTTTGATGCCATCAAGGATGCCCACCCGGATTGGGACCTACTCATTATTGGTGACGGCGAAGATCATGACATCCTGCACGAGATGGTTGCCACCCGTGGCCTGCAGGGTCGGGTGCTGATGCCCGGCTGGGTTGGAAATCCCGACGAATTTTTTGCCGCGAGCAATATCTTCGTCTTTCCATCGCGGTCGGAGGGCTTCGGGCTCGTGCTCATTGAGGCAATGACGAGCGGCCTTCCCTGCATCGCTTATGATTGCAAGGTGGGTCCGGCAGAAATCGTGACGCACGAGGCGGATGGCTTAGTAGTTCCGGATGGGGAGCGCGCCGCCTTTCAGGCCGCAATGATTCGGCTGGCCGGCGACGAGCCGCTTCGCCGCACCTTTGCCACCAAGGCCCGCCTCGCGATTCGTCGCTTTGACGCGAAAGCCGTCCAGCCACGATGGGATGAGTTACTGAGCGCAAAACGGAAAGCATGCTAGTCGTCATCACCAATATTCCCACCCCGTACCGCACGGCATTCTTCAATGCCGTTGCGGAGGAGTCCTCGCGTCGTGCCATTGGGTTCAAGGTTTTGTATTGTGCGAAGACCGAACCAGGCCGGCATTGGCCCTACGAGCCGGAGAAGATGCTCCATGCCCACGAAATTCTTCGCGGCTTTCACCCGTCGCTCACGGGCATCCACGCCCACCTGAATCCGGGAGTGCTCGCCGAGATTCACCGCTTCAAGCCCGACACGCTCTTGGTGGCTGGCTCTTGGAATACGCCTACGATGTTGCTGGCTGGCCTGAATGTTTTGTCGCTTCCTTGTCGGCGGATTTTTTGGAGCGAAGGCCATGCGGACGCGGCCCTCCATCAGGCTGGACCGATCGCTTGGCTGCGCCGGCGGGTTTATCGACGGTATGACGGCTTTGCTGTTCCGAATGCGCGCAGCGGAGAATGGGCCCTCGCCCAAGCGGGTGAGCCGAAGCCGATCATTCATTTACCAAACGCCATCAACGTCGCGCCCTTCATCCGACCTTCCGCTGAGGCCAAGGCGGCGGCCCGCCAGCGGTTCGGCTTACCCTTAACGGGTAGGGTGCTGGTGCAGGTTTCAGCGCTTACGGCCCGTAAAGGCGTGCTCCCCCTCGCCCGGGCTTTTCTGGCACTCCCGCCCGAGGTGCGGTCCGGGGCGACCTTACTTTGCGTCGGTGATGGCGACCAGCGCCCGGAGTTAGCGGTCGCGGCCGCAGCATCTGGCGGCTCGATTCGGGTGCTGGGTCAACTGGCACCCGACGAGGTCCGCGAAGCCCTCTGGGCGGCCGATGCTTTTATTTTGAACACTTTGCAGGATCCCAATCCGTTGGCACCTATCGAAGCCGCCGCGGCGGGGCTGCCGATTGTATTGTCCCGCAAGGCAGGGAATGTCACGGAACTCGTGGAGCGCCCAGGCACAGGCTTCATCCTCGATGACCCGGCCGATCCGGCGGAGGCCTTGCGCAAAGTCCTTACCGTACCCGCGGAACAGCTCGTGGAAATGGGCCGGCGTGCCGCTGAACTCGCGCGCACGCAGTTTGCGGCACCCGCCATCGCCCGTTCACTCCTTCGGCAGCTTTACCCATAAATGAAGAAGCAGTTAGAGAAAATTTTCCCGGCGGGAGTTAAATGGTACCGTCAATGGCGAGACCGTCGGCTCTTCGCCGCCCAGCGCATGCGTCCGACCGAGCTGGGCTTTGACTTCATCGGGGTCGAGGGTATGCCCGAGTCGCGAACGGCATCAGGTGAGGTCGCCTTATTGAGAGAGCTACTCGCGGGCAGGGATCTCTTTCTAGACGTCGGGGCTAATTGCGGCCTTTATTCTTTGATTGCCTGTCGAGCGGGCATTCCGGTGATCGCGATCGAGCCCAACGCACTTAATTTCCAGCGGCTGACGGAGAACCTTGCGCATAATAAATGTGAAAAGGCCAAGGCATGGAATATGGCCCTAGGGGACAAGCAGGGGAAGGCCCTGCTCTATGGTGGCGGGGAGGGTGCTAGCTTGCTGAAGAATTGGGGTGGCATGGCCAGCACCTATGCTTGCGAGGTGGAAGTGGAGACATTGGATCACTTGGTAGTGGGGTGCCCTCCGACGCATTCTTTGCTGATCAAGATCGACGTGGAAGGGCATGAGCACGCCGTCTTGAGCGGTGCCCGCGAATTGCTGAGACGCCCTTCGCCCACCGCTTGGATCATCGAGCATTCTTTCCGCGAAAATCAGGAGGGCGGCATTAACCCCGGCTTCCTCTCGCTTTTCGAAATCTTCTGGGATGCCGGGTATCTCTGCCAGACTTTTGATCCCGCTCGGCGCTTAGTTCAGCGGTCGGACGTCGAGCGATGGCTTGCCTCTGGCGTGCGAGATTTCGGCGGGGTGAACTATTTGTTTATCCAGCGCTGACATTTGGCCCCAACCTCGCAGAAAGCCGCGCTCCATGCGCGGCTTTTTTGTGCCCCCATGGGTCGAGATAGGGACATCGCCACGTGTTGTCCCCTTGCTCCCTGCGTGCTGCTCCCTACGCTCACATCATGCCCCGATTCCTTTCGGCCCTCTTTCTTTTAACGCTCGGACTTTCGGCCGCCGATGTCTTTGAGCAGCAACGGAAACTCGGCCGCGGCCTGAATATGGGTAATATGCTTGAGGCGCCCACCGAAGGTGCTTGGGGTCTCCGCGTTGCCGACGAGGATTTTCCCCGCATCAAGGCGGCAGGTTTCGACTCGGTGCGCATCCCGACCAAGTGGTCTGCCCATGCGGCCAAAGAGGCCCCCTATACGATCGATGCAGAATTCATGGACCGCGTTGAACATATCGTGAAAACAGCGCTGGCCGCCAAACTCACCGTGCTCCTCAACCTCCATCATTATGATGAGATGGACAAAGAGCCCGCGCAGCATCGCGAACGCTTCACGGCGTTTTGGAAACAAATCTCCACCCGCTTTGCCGCCTACCCGGACAGCCTCCAATTTGAACTTTTCAATGAGCCGAACGGGAATCACTCAGCCGCGGAATGGAATCAAAGCCTACTCGCTGGGCTCCGCGAAGTGCGTCGAGTAAATCCGGAGCGCGCCGTGCACATCGGAAGTGTTCGCTGGAACCAAATCTCGACGCTAAAAGATCTCAAGCTACCAGCAGACGACCGGCACATCGTCGTGCATATTCATTATTATTCCCCATATCACTTCACCCACGCCAACGCATTTTGGGTGAAGGGCTCCGATACCTGGAAAGACTCAAAGTGGACTGGTACTGAGTCGGAGCTAGCCCTGATCCGTAAGGATTTCGATCAGGCGGCGGCGTGGGGCAAGCAGGAGCATCGCCCGCTTTTTCTCGGTGAATTTGGGACCTGCGGAGGCGTACCCGATATGGCGGCCCGAGCCAAGTGGACGCACACGGTCGTCTCGGAAGCGGAGACGCGCGGCATCAAGTGGGCCTACTGGGAGTATCAGGCAAATTTCGGCGTTTGGGATCCCAAGAAAAAGGAATGGCGCCAGGAACTCCTGAACGCCCTCGTCGGAAAGTGAGGCTTAGGCGTGATGAGGCCGTCCCTGCCCTAGGTAGTAAGCTACGACTACAGATGAGCAGGGACAATAAGCGAAGCGTGAGGTGCTGTCCCTGCCCGGAGATGGCCTGAAAGTCATTTGCACCTTTGCAGGGTGGCTATTGGCGGATAATTTCCGCGGGTGCCTCGCCTGCTTGCTACTCTGCTGCTTGCCTTTGCCGCCACGCTCACGGCAGCTGACCGCCTCTTTGACGGGGGGCACTGGAATGCCCCCATTGTGCTGGCAGCGAAGCCGGAGCCAGATGAATGGTATGGCGCGCAGACCTTAGCGGATTGGTGTGAGCGCGTGACGGGTCGGCGTCCGGAGATAATCCAGGAGGGTGTCGGTACCGTTCCCTGGGCTGGGATTTATATCGGACACACCGCAAGATTATTAGAAGCTGGCATCGACGTGCCGAAAGCTGAGGGAGACATCGCCGTGCGCCGAACGATCCGCGGTGCGGTTTTTCTTATCGGCAATAGCCCTCTCGCGACGCGTATCGCCATCGGGCGTTTCTGCGAACAGCATCTAGGCGTCTTCTTCGCCATGCCAGGCGAGAAGGGTGCCGACTGGATGATTCTTAATTCGATCGGGCTACCGGCCGACGATACTTTCCGTCCATCCTTCCATTGGCGCGAAGTCGGCGGGCTCAATGAAACCTCCTTGGATTGGGCGTATTCCATCGGCCTGGGTCGAGCGCCAGCTTTCTCCCACGGATTGCATGAAGCGTTTGGGAAAAAAGAGTGGCAAGAGAATCAGGAATTATTCCCCAAGATTAGCGGAGTCCGCCGGGAGCCGCGTCTTGGGGCCTACGAACCGAACCCGAATCTCGCACATCCGCGCGCACCCGAGATAGGGGCCCGTTACGCCCGGGATTATTTCCATGCTCATCCCGGAGCCTTCTCGGTCCCCATGGGCGTGAATGACACGTTGAGCTTCGACGACAGCGTGCGCTCGGAAGGGTGGTATCGCGCTCGGCCGGTGCGAACGAACTACTTGATCAACTTTTTGAATAACGTCGCCGACTCCTTCTGGGAGCCTTCAGGTGACGTGCAAGGGCATCGCCATACGATTGGCACGTTGGCATATTTGCAGACGCTGCGGGCGCCGACGGTGCGCGTACACCCAGCGGTCTTCCCCTGGGTGTGTGCCGACCGTATGGGTTATGCGGACGCCGCTTTTGCCGCGCAGGAGCGGGCCAACCTAGCGGCCTGGACGAAGTCCGGCGCTCAGCGGGTGGGACTCTATGATTATTGGCACGGCGCAGAGTATGCCGTGCCGAGGGTACATTTCTCAGCCCTCGCTGCGTCCATCGGGGCTGCCCATTCGGCCGGAGTGGTGGGATGGTATTCTGAGGGGAGCCCTCTTTGGGCGTATGACGCGCCCAAATTCTGGTTGGCGGCAAAACTTCTCGAGAATCCCACGCAAGACCCCGAGGTACTCTTACGCCATTGGTTTGCGGCCGCTTATGGGCCGGCCGCGCCGGCGATGCGTGAAGCTTTCCGGGCGATTGAATCTGCCTGGCAGCGTGACGCCCGCCTCGGCGGCCCTGACCAATTCCTCCGGCACTTCAACGATGAGCGAGGAGCGATGGTTTTAAACGACAGCGATGTGACCTTGATCTCGGCACAGCTGACGTCCGCCCAGACTGCTCTGGCTCAACAAGATAAGGTTACCCACCGGCAGCGGGCCCAGCTTTGGCGATTAGGTCAGTTTGCGGATACATGGAGCCTAACCTGTGTAAATCGCGAAGCTGTGCACGCCCGGCTGATGAGCCCTCAGGATTCGCCGGCCGCGCTATCGGCCTTACGTCAGCTCACCGAAGCCGAAGCAACGAGCGTGCGGACGGAAGATGCCTTTAATCGGCAATGGGGTGCGTACGGTACCCGCGTGCGCTGGAATTCTTTTGTTCGGTTGAACCCGCGTTCGACCTGGGTGCGCCAGGTGCGGCTGGCAGGCAGCCATGATTCCGAACTATTCGTTTGGGCCAAGTCAGATGGCGAGCAGGGGCGGCTGGCGTTGCTGACGAATGCCACACCGTCCTCGCCGCCGATGCGGCTTCGGTTTTACGGAGCAGATGCGCCCACCCAAGACCTTACATTAGCCCCCGCCCAAGGTAACCAAATCAAATGGAATCCGCGCGGACTCCATGCCATCGCCCCCGCTGGCAAGGTCGGACCGTTCCTTGTGCCAGGCTTATTGGAGCCAGGCCAAATTATCATCCTCCGCCTTCGCTTATCTTTAGTTGCGGACCCGGCGGCTGAGGTGAGGCTCACATTAAGCTTCAAGGGTGGGGTTAAGCCGCTCATCGCTTCCGTCATCGGTGGCGCCCGCGAAGCCGTGATCGTGGTCGAAGTGCCCGCAGGCGCGACGGGGGCGGACTACGAAATTGCCTTCAAGCGTGAAATCTCCATCGAGGAAGCCAGCGTGAGCGTGTTGACTGACGCCCAGCTTCCCACCCCCCGATGATCAAACGCCTTTTCGATATCGGATTCTCCCTGTGCTGGTTAGTCGGTTTTTCGCCTTTGTTACTGGTCGTGGCCATTCTCGTACGCCTCAAGTTGGGCTCCCCGATCCTATTCGTCCAGGAGCGTCCCGGTCTGCGCGGCCGGCCTTTCCGAATGGTCAAATTCCGCACCATGACCGATGACCTCGGAGCGGATGGTGAGTTATTGTCCGATGCGCAGAGGCTTACCCCTTTCGGGAAATTTCTCCGCTCCACTACCCTTGATGAATTCCCCGAGATGTGGAATGTGTTGGTCGGCGACATGAGCGTCGTCGGGCCGCGCCCTCTGTTGATGCGCTACCTCCCTAGGTATAGCCCTTTTCAGGCCCGCCGCATGGAAGTGAAGCCCGGTGTCACCGGCTGGGCACAGGTCAACGGGCGCAACTCGCTGACCTGGGAGGAGAAGTTCGCCCTCGATGTATGGTATGTCGACCACCGCACCTTCTGGCTCGACCTGAAAATCGTGGTGCGGACTTTTTTTAAAGTCTTCGCTCGGAGTGGTATTAACTCGGAAACGGCGGCAACAATGGAGGAATTTCAGGGTTAAAGCCGCATGTGGATTCATCAATTTATCAACAAACTTTTCCCTGCCAGGATTCGCTCCCGCGAGTTGCGGGAATGGAAGGTGCGGGATTTTGCTGGGCCCAGCCCGTCATACATTAAGCGACGCGTGCTACTTCGCCTCGGGATCCTTGAGGGCACGTGGGTTGAGACCGGTACCTATCTTGGGGAGACCACGGCGATATTGGCTGAAAAGGCTAAGCAGGTTTATAGCATCGAGCCAGAGCCAGCACTGTGCGCACGCGCGCAAGTGTTGTTCGCGGGTCGCCGAAATATCGAGATCATCCGTGGTACGAGTGAGCAGATCTTCCCGGGACTCATGCTGCGACTATCCGGCGATGTGAGCTTCTGGCTGGATGGACATTACTCCGCCGGCATGACTTTTAAGGCCGACAAGGACACGCCGATTAAGGAAGAGTTGGCCGCCATCGCCCAAGCCTTGCCGCGTCTCGGCCGGGTTGCTGTCCTGGTGGACGATGTTCGTTGTTTTGAGCCCTCGCACCCCGATTTTGCTCATTATCCTTCGCGTCTATTTCTGGTGGAATGGGCGGAGCGTCTTGGCCTCAAGTGGCACATTGAGCACGACATCTTCGTCGCCCGTAAGGACTAAGGCTAAGCCGATATCTTTCGGAGCCGTCAGCGGCCCACACCAAGAATCTTAACCGATTGGCGCAGGAGCATCCACGCGGCGCTCAGTGGTTCGCGCAGGAAGGCGAAAGCAATCCAGCCTAGTCCCGCAAGGGTGCGTCCCTGTTTGATTAAGATAAAAGCTCCGGGCATTAGGATATGGCGGACATGACGGCCGCGCCTAAGGTAAGGCCGGAGCTCCCAAGATTGCGTTAGTAAGTCAGCAAACTCAGCCGCGGGTGCAAGGCGTTGGCGAAGCAATTCCAGGCGCGTCTGCAGGAAGAGCGCTCGTTCGTCTGGCTCGAGCTGAAAGCGGGTGAGGTCGCCCTCCGTGACTGGCGTATTTAGTCCGTCAATGGGGTCGGGTTGGCCTCGTCGGCGGCGGCGGGCGCTACACATGGCCGCAAAGGCGGCGATGGTCTGTTCGGTGCGGTGCGTGTGCGTAATGCTGGTTCCGTGGATTCGGTAGTACGTGAGCACTTCCGGGAGATTATCTATCTCATGATGTTCGGCTATCCGGAGCCACAGGTCATAGTCTTCTGCTCCTAATTTAAACGCAGGGCGATAACCGCCGACGGTGAGAGCGGCGGAGCGACGAAGCATAATGGCTGGCTGGGCAAGGACACATCGTAGCGCGAGTGCCTCGGCGACCACTGTCGCCCCCGTTGGGTAGCGGAGCGTGCGAAGTGGGCGGCCCTCGGGGTCGATGTATTGAATGAAACTTCCCAGCACTGCCACCTGGGGGTGTGCCTGGAGGTAGGCGACTTGACGTGATAACCGCGTGGGGGCGGCCAAGTCATCCGCATCGATAAAAGCCAAGAGCTCACACTGAGCCATGCGCAGACCCGTATTACGTGTATTTACTAACCCTTGATTTTCCTGAGAATGAATGCGTAGCCGGGGGTCTCGGGAGTATTCAGCCAAGATGTCCGCCGTGCCATCCGTTGAGCCGTCATTAATGACTAGAAGCTCGAAGTCCGCCAGATCCTGGGCAAGAATACTGTCAAGGGTTTGGCGGAGATAGCGTTCGCCGTTCCACACGGCAATAACGACGGAAACCTGAGGCTGGCCCATGACTTAATGCAACTGCGCCTCGTTGGGGCGTCCATCCCTAACTCGGCTTAGGCCGTCAGCCAGCTGGCGGGCCGGAGGTCGCGGGTATCGAGGCCGCTGCTTGGCTGGAACCACTGTGCTGGGGTGATGACGATCTTGGCGGGATGGGGATTCAGCCAGGCCCCCCACCACGAGAAACTGCTATTTGCCGTGATATGGTGCGAGCAGCGGGACATGAGCAGCAAGTCTTCGAGGGCGGAAGCGGTCTGCTCAGAAATGTAGCGGGTGTCCGCTGGCAGCGGTAGGTGTGCCCTCACCCAGGCGGGGTCATCGGTAAAGACGCAAACGGTCGGCATTGCGTGGAGCTGTTCGACAAGCATCGCAAGGGCACGCTCATAGTAAGCGAGGGGCGTAAGGCCGTGGACCGATTGGTTTTTTGCTTCGACGTAATCACCCCGTCGGACGTGCAGCGAGACGGAGGGGCCGGCCGGTATCAGTCGATGGGTAAGGCGCTCGATGGCTCTGGCGTGGGAGGTGGCAGGTTGGAAATCACCCCGAATTACCTCTGCCTGCTCAGTGAAATATCGTTCGCTCTGGAAATATCCATCAAGGGTTACCGGGGCGGATAAGTTGAAGACCGCAGGATTAAAAGGGAACGAGGTTTCGTGGAAGTAATCACGGATACCCAGCGTGGAGCGCACCAATCGCTTGAGGCGGCCGGGAGGCTTGGGGGGTCGCCCGGCCGTGAGGGTGCGATGGTTGGATGCGAGGGCGAAGCCAGCTAGGTCAAACGCGCGGTGGCCGCGCTGGTTGAGTCGACGGAGGTCAAGGACAAGGTTGGCGCCCAATCGTAAGCTCAGCGCCCGGGCGGCCGCATACTGGAACATCTGATTGCCGAGGCCACCGTCGATAATGGAGGTTACCGCCGGCATTAGGACGCCAGATGTTTTCGGAAGACGTAGATGCCACATCCGTAGCCATCGCGGATGTCCGCCGTGTGCAGGTCGACGCTCTGATGCAGGTCGCCCGCATCATCAACATAATCAAAGCGGAGTAATTCCAGTCGGCATCCTCCAGTTGGCCATTCGAGGATTTCGCGTGGAGCGAAGACGCGATGAGCATTGAAGCAAACCTGGGTTTTGGCCGCAATGGGGAAGCTGATATAAAAAGTGCCGCCGGGTTTCAGCATACGCAGTAGGTTCATGAATCCACGGCGATGGCCGTCGGGCATTAAGGGGTCAGTGTAACGGCCCAAGCCGAAGTGCTCGATTGTGTGAAGGCACGAGACGGAATCCGCAATCTCCGTGGGAGCGTTTGTTTCCTGCATGAGGTCGGCCTGCAGGAAGCGGATATTCTCATGGCCCGTACCTTGTAACGGGCGGACGTCCATGATCTCGATCAGACGAAAGGCAGCGACGTGTGCCACAAAGCCATCCACGCGCGAGCCGACGTCGATGTGCCGTACGGGCTTCGCTTGGTGAATCAGCGAGGCGACCAAGAGGTCCTGGTGAAAATAGTGGCCACGGGCACTACCAGCCTGGTCGGCATAGTCGTAGAGGATGGGGAAGAGCTTATCGACCTTGCCACCATTGGCGATGAACTCGCGGCGGTGATCGAGGTAGACGGGGAGCCAGCGTATTGGTTGTCGCTGACGTACCAACCGCGTCAGAATCTTCCAGGCGAGCGGCTGGAAGAGGCTCCGGATGAAATTCCATCGAGAAGGTTTTTTCATCTGGGTGCTGGCGGGAAAGGATGGATGGCGGGTAAATGACGATTACCCACGCGATACATACCAGTCATCGAAGCGGGAAAGGTCCGCGTATTTACGGACGTAGCCTTTCGAGGTTAGGAGGGCGTAGATCTGCTCCCGGATGGGGGCATAATTATGTTCGCACACGATGACTTTAAACCGGTGCTGGGTAAAATCGAGAGCGGCCAGGATATCTAGTTCACTTCCTTCGGTATCGATAGAGAAGAAGTCGACGACGGCAGGAGCCCGATGGGCGTTGAGTAATTCGTTAAGCGAGATGGTCTCGACTTCATAGTTATGATGCGATTTACGGGCCGCACTGTGAAAATCATCGTTGCTGAAGGTGCTGAGGGTCGAGAGCTCAGGATCCGTGACCTCGCTAAAGGTCAGTTTCTCGCCCGTGGCCTTCCATACGCAGCGGTGCTCGATGAGGCAGCCGCGATTCTTGGCCAAATCAAGATGCCAGCAACGTGCGGGCTCAGCGAGGATGCCCTTCCAGGCGAGCCGCTTTTCCATCATCCAAGTATTGCTGCGATCGACGCCGTTAGTGGCGCCAAATTCTACGAAGAAGCCGCCTCTGAGCGCACCCAGTTCAGAGAGCGCGAAGACGTCCTGTCCGATTTGCGATTTCGAAGCTCGGGCGAGCTTCCAGCCTTCATATGGCCCAACTCGGCGCACGAGATTAATAGTCAGGGAGATTTTCTGGCTGAACCGGCGCAAGCTCCGAGCCAGGCTGCCAAGGAGTGAGCGATCTTTATTTTGGAGCGGAATAGACATCGTGAAATCAGGAAAGGTGTTTGGTGCCGAGGGTGCTTAGCGCCGGGTCCTGTTTTAGCGGCAGGTCGACCGGGGCTCCGCCTTTCTGGGCAGATTGATAGAGGGCGAGAATGAGTTCGACGGCTTTGCGACCTTCGGCGCCGTTGACGGCGGGCTGGCGGCCGGTGCGGATCGCGCCGATGGCTTCCTCGAGATTAGCGCGATGCCACGCGTGCCCGATGGCCTTAGGATCATTGGCGCCCGCCCCGCCGCCTTCGGTCGCAGTGGCGACTTGGGGGGCGTCAGACGGCAGGGGCTTTTCGAATTCAAAAGCCGTTAGTTTGTCGTCGCGCAATACGGCCGAGCCGCTCGTGCCATGGATGCGGATCTCGGCAGGGAAGCCCGTGGCTGACCAGCAAGCGGTGGAGCCGGCGATAGTGGCGCGACAACCGTTGGCGAATTCGATCCAGCCGGTGGCGATATCCTCGACTTCAATGCCGCCATGGGCGACGAGCCCAGCGGTGGCGGAGACGCGCTTAGGCGGTCCGAGGAACCAAAGAAGGAGGTCGATGGTGTGGATTCCTTGGTTCATCAGCGCACCGCCACCATCAAGGGAGAAAGTGCCGCGCCATGCCGCCGAGTCATAATAAGCCTGCGTGCGCCACCAAGGGATGAGCGCCCCTGCCATGGTGAGCTGGCCGAAGCGGCTGGTCTCGATCGCAGCTTTAAGGGCGACGGCGCCAGCCCCGAAGCGGCGGGGTAAGATGCCGGCGACCGTCACGCCGGCCTGGGCGCAGGCAGCGGTGAGTGCGTCGCAGCGGGAGAGGGTGACCTCAAGGGGCTTCTCCACGACAACATGTTTGCCAGCCTGAGCACAGGCGAGCGCAGGTGCGAGGTGGTCACCGCTCGGCGTGCACAGGCAGACGATGTCGACGTTAGGATTGGCTAAGAGTTGTTCCGGAGTTTCCGCGAACGCGATACCATGCTTCATGGCAAACTCACGTCCCTTCGATAGTGAACGGTTATAAGCGGCAACGAGTTTCACCCCGGTAATTTCGGCGAGCGCTTTCGCATGGAACTCGGCGATCATGCCGGTTCCCCAGATGCCAAAACCTAGGGGCCGTTGGGACATAGGGGAGGTTATGTAGGAATCGCGGATGAGGGAAAGGATGAACCGAATCGCCCCAGCCACTTCAGTCGCTTATTTACAATCACCCGTGGTCGGACAGGTTTGGTGCCATGCGGTTACTCCACTCGCTCCGCGGCCGTCTGCTCGCACTGATGCGCCGGTGCGGCCACCGGGGGGACGCGGTCTTTTTCGGAGTGAGGGTCCCGGTGGCGCTGATGCCGTCGCCGACGATCGTCGGCCATCTCGATGCGCAGCGTTACGAACGGGCCGAGACATTGCTCGTCCGGGAATTCCTGCCAGCAGGCGCGACGGTCCTGGAGTTCGGCGGAAGCCTGGGCGTCGTCTCATCCGTCATTCTCGGCCGCCAGCCGAGCCGTCTCGTTTCTTACGAGGCCGTGCCTGCCTTCGCCGCCGTCGCCCGCAAGGTTGTGGCCCATAACTTTCCGCAGGCGGATTATGTGTGCGTCAATGAGGCCGTCGGTCCGGTCGGCGTGACGGAAGTGGCTTTTAATTGGTCGCCCGAGCATTCATTGGCGGGTTCCGCAGGTACGGCCGCCTGCGAAGGGCTGGGGCTTATCCGCGTTCCGGCCGTCGATCTGAGGACGGCGGTGATGCGGCATCATATCGCGGAAGGCGCCTGGCTGGTGGCTGACATCGAAGGCATGGAGTTCGAGCTCCTGTTGAATCAAGCTGAGGCCTTTGCCCCGTTCGCCGGCATCATCATCGAATGTCACACCGGCGAGCACGCCGGCCGCCATCACGATCAGCGGGAGGTTGAGACGATGCTGGCTTCAGTGGGCTTCCGGTTACTTAGACGGATAGGCCCTGTCATCTGCATGGCACGTTAGGCCAAAAGGGGAGCGGCCTTATTTCCTACGTAGGTTTTCCACCTTCTTGAAGCGCAATCCGAGCTGCCCGAGCACACCTTGGTCGTGCCAGGCGCGCCGGACGCTTAGCCAGGCGCGCCGGATTTCTCGCCCAATCTTGGCGGGAAAACTTACCGTGGGTTTAAGGCGGTCGCCGATCAGTGAGTTCACGTCATCCCGATGGGAGGCCAAGGAGGGCTCACAGTGAAGGAGGGTGACTCCGTGCTCCCATTCCAGGTTCATGAAATCATCCACGGCACACCAGAAGCGGGAGGATTTTTCTAAGAGCGCACGAGCTGCTTCAGGTGTAATCAGATAGGCCACTGTACCAGTCCCTGGGACGGTGGGCCGACCTAGGCAGGCTTCCCCCTCCAGCTCAGCCCAGCGCCGGAATGGCCTAGAGGGTAGGCTATAGACTTTCGCCACCCAAGGCCGTCCGGTGATTTTCTCCGCCGCGAGGTGGATCGAGGGAAGATTCGTTGATTCAACATGGGCGTCGTCTTCCAGAACAAGGAAGCAGCCGCTCGTGGCTTCGGCTACTTTTTGCCAGGCACCCCGGTGGGCAAGGAAGCAGCCCATTTCCCCTTTGCGTAAAGGGTAGCCATAGAATTGGAGACGCCGGTGCTCATCGTAAACATCGCCTATGTCACCTGCTTCGCTGATGAAAATCGCCGGGGATAGCGTAAAGGGAAGGTTGAGCTGGCCGAGTCGGGCCACCGCGGTCGCATGCCTCGGTGAGCCTGCGTGGCTGATTAGAATAATGTGCGTCTCGGCGCCCATATTCAATCGATGTCTATAGCGGGCGTGCTGTGCAATCGATAAACCCCCGCGAGTAGCCCATGCGAGGGTGCGATGTCGGTTAACTTAGGTAGAAATGCCTATCCTAAAATCTTGTCAAACAATGAAACAAAATATAACCAAGAACCCCCGAACGCGTGTGTCCGATTCTCGTGATAAACCTCGATGCCTCGAGGGCGCGCATGGCCGCAGCCGACCAAAAACTGCAGGCCTGTGGTCAAGGATATGAGCGCTTGGAGGCCGTGAACGGTTGCGCGTTGCCAGCGGAGGAGCTGGCAGGCGTGGTCTCGGCGGACCGAGCTGATTTCTTTAAACTCCTCTCAGCTGGGGAGGCCGGATGTTATCTCAGCCACCTCCGGGCGTTGGAGCGAATGGTGCGTGAGGGATGGCCTCGCATGGTGGTCTTGGAGGATGATTTTCAATTAAAGCCGGACTTCCTGCCAGCCATTGAGGCGCTCTTGGCCGTGCCAGGTGAACCGCCCCATCTTATCAAGCTAGAGGGCGCACTCTCTGGGGGCGATGTCGTCACCCGATTGGCCACAGGGCACAAAGTGGTCCGGTATCGCCGCCCGCCGATCAATGCGACGGCCTTGCTTTGGTCGCTGGAGGGAGCCCGTCGATTCCTCGCTCAATCTAGTAAGCTCCGTCGTCCGGTCGACGTACAGATGAAGCATTGGTGGGAGGGCGATCTCGACGTGCTGGCCATTACGCCCGCCATTGTCGGGCTAGACCCAGAACTCTCGAAGGAGTCCACTATTGGAGCCCGCCGACCCGTCGGTTTCTCCGGCCTCATCCGGCGGTTGGGGTATCGGGTAAGTTATTCGCTGGCCAGCCACTGGCATTGCCTCCGCAAATTTGGCTTTGGCGGCTGGCGCCGGGCGACCTTCGGCTGAGCCTATACGGTACGATTACTCCAGCACCAGTAGGGCGTTATTGCGCGTGCTCTTGACGAGGCGGTAGCCACAACCGCGCAGGATACCGGCCATGACGTCACTGTCGTGTAAGTGCTCCATACAGATGCGTTTCGGCCAGCGTGAACGGGGAGCGGCGCGGAAGAAGGGCTCGAGGGCGGCGCGCTCGAAGCCTTCGACGTCGATTTTCAGCGCATCAATCGTCTGCAAGCCGGCGTCATCCAGGATGCTGAGTAACTGGCGTACGGCGAAGTCCCCATGAGCATCGTCGCGGACGATGTGCGCGATGGCGAGGTCGTTGCGGAGCACGACGAGTTTGGCTTTGCCGTCGAAGTCGCCGACGCCGACATCGAAGACCCGGGAGATGTCGAGGCCGTTGAGTTCGAGATTATGGCGCAGGCGGGCCACACAAACAGGGTTGGGTTCGATGGAGACGACGCGGCCTCCCGGCTTGAGGAAGTTACCGAGTGCAACCGAATACAGGCCAATGTTGGCGCCGACATCGACGAACGTGCCACCAGGGCCCGTGCCCGCCTTCAGAAAATCAATCTCTTCTTGATTGTAGCACGGGTGAATGAGCAGGGCACTGTCGACGAGGTTAGTCGTGGGGTAGACTCGGAATCGTCCGAAGACCGACTCGACATCGACCGGCCCGGAGCGAAGGGCGTTGAGTAACTTAACCCAGAGGGGGCGAAGTGAGCCGCGGTAAAGCGGGGGAATCCGAATCACGCCGAGGGCGATACGTTGCAACAGGGAGGCGCGGAGCTCTCCGAAGGCGGGGGCGGCGGGGGTCATGACGGTTAGCGGCAGTCTCTTCTCGCCGGGTTTATTTTCAATCAGAATAACCTGCGCAAAATCAACGCACGCCCATCTTCCAGAGCATCCCGTCAAGACGACAGCATAGGCTCGCGAGCCGTTGCTGGAGTGGCGACGCATAGGCGTGCTCGCGTAGCGTGCGATGCCGATAGTGCCGGGCGCTCGGCTTAATGCCTGCATCAAGCAGGGCAAGGAGCGGGTTGAGGAGATAATCGTCCGAGAGGCAGGTCGGTTCACGATTATCACGAAATGGCGGCGTCGAGAGCAGCGCGAGGCGAGCCTGGGGGTCGGCGTCGACGGCCAGAATGTGTTCGATGGCGGCGGCTTCCGTCGTGAAGTTGGCAACGTTAATCATGCAGCCGGGATTGAATTCGCGGCCAACATCCGGAGCCCCCCAGTAAATGGGAATGGTGCCGGCGAGTAGCGGCTCGACGAGTTTCTCGGTCACATACCCTGGTGAGCTGGTATTCTCGAAGGCTAGGTTGAAGCGGAAGCTCCGGAGGAATGACATTTTATCCGCCAAAGGCTTTTTCGTCGTATTGAAATGTCGACCCGCGGAGACGAGCGGGCGGCGGCGGTGGAGCGCCCGGAAGAAGCGGTTACGGTCGGGGCCGCGGGGATTGCTGGCGACAAAGCAGGCGAACTCGGCGCGATCAAGCAAGGGGCGGGCGTCGTAGTTGGCCGGGCGGATGAGCGAACCAAGTTCTGGCAGCACCTGTGCATAGTAAGGGAAACGGACGGCCCGGGGGTCGCCCGCGAGCTCGACCGGCGTGTAGGCAAGGTCACACTGCTCGAAGTCAGGCAGCATGTTCTCGCCGGTAACATAGACCTTCAGGCCTTTGAAATCCCAGTGGCGTTCGCCAAAATCGGAGTAGATCAGTAAATCCGCCGAAGCGAAGTCCGCTCGCACTACCTCACGGTGCAAGGAGAGCAGCCGGAAGATGCGTTCCACGGTCGGGCTAGAGCCGCTAGCCCAGTCCGAGAATGCAATGCGAAGCGGTACCATGAATGCGACCTCAAGATGTCCGTGGGCGACGGGTTGGCAAACAAATCAGGCTTCGGTCTGGTCTGGCGTCCGACGCGCGCACGACTCAACATCCGCGGTCATGAGTGTCAGTCCGAGTGAGCTGTATCGCCCTTGCCCGATTCTGGTAATCAATCTCGCTGGTTCGACCGTGCGTTGGCAGAAGGTTTCGGCGGCACTGGAGGCGGTGGGATTAACTTTTGAACGGCATGAGGCATCGGATGGCCGCCTTTTATCAGCGACGGAAATCGCCCAACTTGCGCCATGGAATCCAGCAGCGTTCTTTAAGCCTCTCTCGCCTGGGGAAGTTGGGTGCTGCCTCAGTCACGTGTCTGTAGCCGAGCGGATTATCCGTGAAGGATGGGAGCGCACATTAGTCCTCGAAGACGACTTTCTCTTGGCGGATAATTTCGTCGCTCGGCTGAAAGATTTACTGGCCGTGCCCGGCCCGCCCGCCGATCTGATTAAAATCGAGGGAGCATTACGCGGAGGCGAAAAGGTGGCGGAGACTCCCGGGGGTCAGCAACTCTACCGCCATCGGCGTCCGCCTTCCCGCACCGCCGCCCAACTCTGGTCTCTCGAAGGTGCCCGCAAATTCCTAGCCAGCGCCCAGCCTTTCCTACGGCCTGTGGACGTGCACCTGAAGCACTGGTGGGAACATGACCTAGAGATTCTCTATGTCCGGCCTTCACTCGTAATGGATGGCGACGCCACGGGAGTTACCTCAACGATTGGGGCCCGCCCTGCCAGTGGACTGGTCGGCGCACTCCGTCGACTGCGCTACAAGGCCAGCTTCGCGTTTGCCAGCCAGTGGCATTACTTAAGGCGGTATGGGCTGGTATCGTGGTACCGGCAGCTACTCGGCTGAGGACTCAAGTGCGCGGGCCATACTTGCGCTGGGGTGCCTGGGTCGGGGCCACGGGCTCAATCTGCACGCCCGCGCAGGCTGGATGCCGACCGAACTCGCCGTAGCTTTCGGTATCAAAGCGGGTCGTCATACCGCGAGAAGCTTCCGCCACGAGGACGCGGCCGTCTGGCTGGATGATTCCGATTTGGACAATGGTGGGGCCATCGACCTTGCGGGTGTGGGCCACGATTTTCTCCATGAAGTCGCCCGCGTCCGCGCCAGGCTTGAGCGCGAAGAGGATCTTCTTGATGAGGGTCGGGGCGCGACGGAGAGGGGTGATGGCGTGGGCGCTCAGTGACCATTCGCCGCGTTCTTCCCGGAAATTAAGGCGGGCATCAACGATGACGTGCGAGCCATCCATGAGTAGCGGCAACTCCCCGTCTTTAAGCAGCGCAGCGGCCTCATAGGCTTCGGAGAACATCATCACCGGGATGGTGACAGAGCGGGAGGCGACGGTGAAGAGTGCCCAGGGGCGATTATCTTTCTTGGAAATCTTCTTCTCGAGGCCAGCGACAATGCCGCAGACGCGCACGGTGTGGCGTTCTTTCTTATCGAGCTCGATGCGGTCCGGCGTGACGGTGAGGGTGGCGACGGCTTCGTCGAGGCCGTGGTAATCAGCGAGTGGATGGCCGCTGAGATAGAAGCCGAGGAGGGCCTTCTCACTGTTGAGCATCTCCAGCTTGGGCATCTTCTCCGACTTGCGCAGAATCATGTCGGTTGGCCGGGCCGCCCCGGCGTCTTCCGCGCCGAGCATGTCGAAGAGCGAGCCTTGTCCGCTGGCACGTTCCTTGCGCTCGCCTGCGAAGTGGCGGCGGACCGATTCAATGGAGTCGACGAGATGTCGGCGATCTTCACCCGTGAAGTCGAAGCCGCCGGCGCGGACAAGGCAGTCCAGGGTGCGGGAATTGAGATCGAACTCGCCCATGCGGCCCACGAAATCGGCAAAATCTTTAAAGGGCCCATTCTTTTCGCGCTCCGCCACGATGTTGCGGGCGGCCTGTTCGCCGACGCCCTTGATGGCGCCGAGGCCGAAGCGGATGGCGTTATCCTTGATGACTGGCGTGAAGTCGGTGTCGGATTGGTTTACATCCGGCCCGAGCGCCTTCATGCCGAGGGCTTCGACTTCCGCCATGAATTCGGCGAGCTTGTCGGCATTACCTTGCTCGGAGGTGAGCACGGCCGACATGAACTCGACCGGGTAGTTGGCCTTCAGGTAAGCCGTGCGGTACGAGAGAATGGCGTAGGCGGCGGAGTGCGATTTATTGAAGCCGTATTCGGCGAACTTCTCCAGGGTTGCGAAGATCTCCTCCGCTTTCTTCTTATCGATATTATTGGTCGTCTTGGCGCCCTCGACGAAGATCGAGCGCTGCTGCTCCATCTCCTCACGGATCTTCTTGCCCATCGCCCGGCGGAGCATGTCGGCGCCGCCGAGGGTGTAGCCAGCCACCACGCGGGCGGCTTCCATCACCTGTTCCTGGTAGACCAAGATGCCGTAAGTCTCTTTCGCGACCTTCTCGAGGAGCGGGTGGGCATATTTGACGAAGTTAGGATCATCCTTCCCCTTAATGTAGTCGCCGATGAACTGCATCGGGCCAGGTCGGTAAAGGGCGATCAGCGCGACAATCTCATCGATGGCTGAAATATGGAACTTACGGCAGAGCGATTGCATGCCTCCCGATTCAAGCTGGAACACGCCGACAGTCTTGGCTTCATTGAGCAGGGCAAAGGTCGCGGCATCCTCGAAGCCGACTTTTTCAATATTGAACTCGGTTTTCCCGCGGTGCTTGCGCACGAGCTTCTGGGCGTCGTCGATGATGGTGAGCGTCTTCAGGCCCAGGAAGTCCATCTTGAGGAGGCCGAGTTTCTCAACGGGGTCCTTGGCGTATTGGGTCGTCAGGTCACCTTCCTGCATCGTCACGGGGATGATGTCGGTGAGCGGCCGGTCGGCGATAATCATGCCACACGCATGCTTGCCAGCGTTACGGACCATGCCCTCGATGACTCGGCCGGTCTCGATGATGCTCGCGGCCTGCGGATTGATGGCGACTTCCTCGCGGAGCTCGTTGGATTTCTTCAGGGCGTCTTCGAGGGAAATATTAATATCATCCGGGACGAGCTTCGCAAGGCGGTTGGTCTCGATGAAGGGCAGGTCGCGGATGCGGGCGAGGTCGCGGACGACCATCTTGGCTCCGAAGGTGCCGAAGGTGATGATGTTCGCGACGCGGTCTTCGCCGTATTTTTTGCGGACGTAGCCAACGACTTCGTCGCGACGGCGCATGCAGAAGTCGATATCGAAGTCGGGCGCGGAGACGCGCTCCGGATTCAGGAATCGCTCGAAGAGCAGGCCAAAGCGAATGGGATCGATGTCCGTGATTTTAAGGCAGTACGCCACGATGGAGCCGGCGCCCGAGCCGCGGCCGGGGCCGACGGGGATATCGTGGCGGCGGGACCAGTCGATAAAGTCCCAGACGATGAGGAAGTAGTCGACGAAGCCCGTGCCGGCGATGACGCCCATCTCATAGTCGACGCGGCGGCAGAGTTCGGCGGGGCTAGTCTTCCCGGGGCCGGGAATTTTCTCATCCTTCCAGGCCTTGGGGGAGTCGTAGTCGACGCCGTAGCGCTCCAGCAGCCCCTGCTTCACCTGATCGAGTAAGTAGGAGCCATTCGCGCGCATGGCTTTGCGCTTCTCGGCTTCGATGACAAAGTCACCCGTTTTACCCGCCGAGACCATGAGGCCGTTCTTGAGTTTCTCGTAGCCGTCCAAGATCTCATCAATCTTGTCGTCGGCCTTGGGCTTCACGCCCTCGCTGAAGATGTAGACGGGGTAGTTGTTTTGCCCGACGGGCAGCTTCACGTCACACATCTCCGCGATGTCGACGGTGTTCTTAATCGCTGCGGGGACTTCGCTGAAGACGCGTAGCATCTCGGCCTCACTCTTCAGGTAGAACTCCGTGGCGGAGTAGCGCATGCGGCGCTCATCGGCCAGGCGGGCGCCGGTCTGAATACACAGCATGGCGTCGTGGGCCACAGAATCGCTGGCATCGACGTAGTGCACGTCGTTCGTGGCGACGACGCGGAGTTGGAATTCCGTGGCGAGTTTGAGGAGGTCGGCGATGATGCGCTTCTGTTCCTCCAGGCCGTGGTCCATGAGCTCGATGACGAAGTTCTCGCGGCCGAAGATTTCGACGAATTTACCGCAGGCTTTGCGGGCAGCTTCATAGTCGCCGCGGAGGAGCGCCTGCGGGATAACGCCCTGGAGGCAGCCGGAGAAGCCAATCAGGCCATCCGCATGCTTGGCCAGCTGCTCGAGGTCGGTGCGCGGCTTGTAGTGCAGGCCACGCACATGCGCGTCGGAGACCAGTTTGGTGAGGTTCTGGTAGCCTTTGAAATTCCGGGCGAGTACGCCCATGTGGAAATACTTATGCTCTCGGCGGTCCGGCTTATCGGTGAGCGCGTGATCCCAGACGAGGTAAAGTTCGCAACCGAGCAGCGGCTTGAGCTTCACGTCGCCCTTGGAGCGTTGCTTGGCTTCGTTCCAAAAATCGAAGAGGCCGAAGAGGTTGCCGTGGTCCGTGATGGCCACCGCCCGCATATTCATATCGCAGGCGCGTTCCATCAAGCGGTCGATGCGGCTACAGCCGTCGAGCATGCTGTAGTCGGTGTGCACATGCAGATGCACGAAGTCTCGACTGATGTTTGCGGGGTCGGCCATGCGGAGGTCGATAATAGGGAGGGGCTCGTGGTCAGGGGAAGGGCATAATCGGCGGGGTTATTCGCGGTCGGGCGGGGAGGCCGGGCTTGCCTGCCTCTGGGGTGGCGCCTAAGGATTGGATATTCCCATGAGCGACCGCCGCCTTTCATCCCTCCAGCAGCTTTTGGTCGGTTTGATCTTAGGTGCAGGCTACGGCCTCATCTCCCGCCTGCTCTTTGCGCCGATGAGCCATGGCGGTAAGGCGTCGGCATTTTATGCGGTGATGTCCTGCAGCTTTATCTTCTTGGTCCCTCTGGTGCTTGGCTTCGTGGTGGTCTGGTTCGGTGAAGTCGAGAAGCGGTGGTTACGCCGGATCTTTGGCCCTTGGCTCGCAGGCCTCGCTTTCATGGCGGCGGCGATCGGGCTAAATCTGGAAGGCTGGATTTGCGTGATTCTCTGGCTACCCATCGTCTTGGTCATGTCGACGTTGGGCGGGGTGCTGGCTGGCGTCATCCTAGACCGCCAGCCTTCAGATGGCTCGAAGCGCCTCTGCTTCGCCGCCGTGGCGTTACTGCCGTTCGTGGCCGGTCCGCTGGAATCATTACGGGAGCGGTCGACGGAGATCGGCACAGTGCACACGACGATTGAAATCAAGGCCACGCCGGGCCAAGTCTGGAGGCAAATCCGCTCGGTACCCCGCATTACCGAAGCCGAGCACGGCTTTTCGCTGAGCCATAAGCTTGGCTTCCCGCGACCGACCGAGGCGATCCTTGAAGGCACTGGTGTCGGTTCGGTGCGCTATGCCTGCTTCGAGGGCAATGTGCTCTTCGTCGAGAAAGTGACCGAGTGGGAGGAGAATAAGCGCCTGTCGTTTTCCATCGTCGCCGACACGAAGAATATTCCCCCGACAACTTTTGATGAACACGTCACCATCGGTGGTCCGTACTTTGACGTCCTGCATGGCTCTTATTGGATTGAGCCGCTCGGCTCAGGCCGCGTCGTGCTACACCTCGCCAGCGACCAACGTCTCTCGACGGGTTTTAACTTCTACTCCCACTGGTGGACCGAATGGCTGATGAACGACCTGCAGGCTTATATCCTGCGGATCATCAAAGCCCGCGCCGAGCAGGCTGCGTAAGCGCCGCGCTTACTTCACCTTCACGAAGGTGCGTTTGCCGGCCTGAATCACCCATTCGCCCGCGGGCTTAGTGACTTTCAGGGCTGGATCAGAGACCTTGTCTTCGCCGATCTTGCCCGCGCCACCCTCGATGAGCCGGCGGATTTCCTTTTTAGAGGGGAAGAGATTCGTTGCAGCCAAGAGGTCGACGATGCCCACTTCGGCGGCTCCGCCCGAGACGGCCTCCCAGGCGAATTCCGGCATGTCGGTCCGCACGCCGCCCTTGGAAAAGACATTCTCAAACTCCGCCCGTTCTTTCGTACCGGCGCCGGCACCGTGGAATTTATCCGTCAGGCGTGTAGCGAGTTGCTTCTTGGCCTCCATCGGGTGGCCGGCCTTGAGCTCGGCGATTTCTTCCGGTGCGCACAAGAGAAGGAGGTCGTAGTAGACCCACATCGTCGCATCGGGCACCGACATGATGCGGCCGAACATATCTTTCGCACCGTGGTTGAAGGCGATGTAGTTACCAAGGCTCTTCGACATCTTCTTCTCGCCGTCGAGGCCAACGAGTAGCGGCATGCCGAGCACGGCCTGGGGCGGCTGGCCTTCCTGTTCCTGGAGGTCGCGGCCGACGAGCATATTGAAAAGCTGGTCGCTGCCGCCGATCTCGATGTCGCACTTGAGCATCACCGAGTCGTAGCCCTGGAGGAGTGGGTAGAGGAATTCGACAATCGAGATGGGCGTGTTTGAGGCGTGGCGCTTGGCGAAATCATCGCGGGCGAGCATCTGCGCGACGGTCATGCGTCGGCTGAGCTGGAGGGCGTCGAGGAACGACATCTTGCCAAACCACTCACTGTTGCGGCGGACTTCGGTTTTCTTAGGATCGAGAATCTGGTAGGCTTGTTCGAGGTAGGTCTTGGCGTTCTCCTCGATCTCCGCTTCGGACAGGACGGGGCGCGTCTCGGATTTACCGGTGGGATCGCCGATGCGCGTGGTGTAGTCGCCGATGATCAGTACGGCCTGGTGGCCGAGCTCCTGGAACTGCCGTAACTTCTGGAAGACCACCATGTGGCCGAAGGTTAGGTCGGGGCGAGTGGGGTCGACGCCGAGCTTCACACGGAGGGTCTTGCCGGCCTCAAGGCGCTTCAGAATCTCCGCCTCACCGATGAATTTCTCGGTGCGGGATTTCATGGCCTTCAACTGTTCCGCGGGGGACATGCCATCACTCTCCCCGAAGACGGGGAAGGGGGAAGACAAAATGAT
>Ga0194048_10000064_pt1 | contig 44257 bp, 50 predicted proteins | sample JunL225m_MetaG_FD_161685 | JGI IMG/M metagenome (GOLD analysis project Ga0194048, IMG submission 161685) | Anoxic zone freshwater microbial communities from boreal shield lake in IISD Experimental Lakes Area, Ontario, Canada - Jun2016-L222-5m | ecosystem: Environmental > Aquatic > Freshwater >...
CTTGCAGCGTCCCCTGTGGGCCAGCACGTCTCCAAAAAACCCTTTATACAAAGACACGCTGTATGTAGATGAACTCATTGGGCGCAACACGGTGAACACAATTCCAGAAGACACAATGCTTGCGTTTTACGATCACGGTGTGGCAAGCCAATCTCTGCAAGAGACGCCAGGAGACACACCACATCTGTGGAATGAGCTTTTGTCCACTGGTATCGATTTCGTCTCTATTTCACAAAAGTTAGAAGCCGATGGTGTGCGATCATTCGAACAAAGTTTCGACGCGCTTCTTGAGTCGCTTGATACAAAAATTCGAGATATTCGTGGTCGATAATTCGGACAGGGTCAATATCGAAGAGATCTGCCAAAGTCTTCTTTCTGAATTGATGCCGTATTTAGAGCCGCAAAAATCTCACATATTTCTCGAAGAAATCATCAACGATTCCTTGCACTTTGTACTCGATCGCCCCAACGGGCTCGACGCAAAGATCATGAAAACAACAATTCAAGAGATGCGAGCCGCCTTTGCCGTCTTTGCTCCATTTGCAGCTCAAAAGAAAGTGACTATTTTCGGCAGTGCCAGAGTGAAGGAAAATGCACCTCTCTATGCCCACACAGTTGAAGTTGCAGCTGAGTTAGCTCAACACGACTGGATGGTCGTAACCGGAGCTGGCCCAGGCATTATGGAAGCAGGAATGAAGGGAGCTGGTGCTGAAAAAAGTATTGGCGTTTCTATTCGCCTACCTATGGAAAATGAAGCAAATGCCCTTATTGCAAATGATTCCAAACATGTCAGCATGCGCTATTTCTTTACACGCAAACTCATGTTGGTGAAAGAGTCACAAGCTTTTATATGCCTTCCTGGTGGATTCGGAACACTCGATGAAACCTTTGAACTTCTTACTCTTGTTCAAACTGGTAAGAGCATGCCAGTGCCGATTGTTTTTCTTGATGCCCCTGGCGATACGTACTGGGAGCAGGTAAATGCATTTATTCAAAATGAATTGGTGTCGAGGGATCTGGTATCAGGAGCAGACACTTCATTGTTTTTCATTACTAACAGCATTCAAGAAGCCGTCAGTGAAATTCGGAATTTCTACATGAACTACCATTCATTGCGTTACATAGGAAAATCTCTCATTATCCGTCTGCAACACTCCATTACAGATCAGCAGCTGGAACTAATGAACAAGGAATTTGGCTACTTGTGCACTTCTGGCTCAATTGAGCGAACAGAAACACACAAAGTAGAGCTCCGAGACAGCGACCACCCCGAGCTTCCTCGAATCAAGTTCTCTTTCACGAAGGTGGAGTACGGAGACCTTCGGCGCTTCATCAATCGCCTCAATAGCTTCTACCCTATTGTTTCGTCTTGAAGTAATCGGATGGTTTTAGCTAAATGCCCTCGAGCTTTTTGGATGCGTTTCTCCATGGCAAGTGCCTCGGTTTTGCCATCAATCGCGTCTAACAGCAGAGCCTGCGATACGTCGCTTAGACGCTCGGTCATCGCCTCTAACTGAGCAACTAAATCGTCACAGGTATCGCGGAAATTACTCATTGAACACCTCCTATAGAATTTTGTGAAATTAAAGATTGCGCTAACAGCGTGACTGGATGCACAATTTCGACGTCGATACTGGCCCCGGAAAGAAAAGATAAACAGCCCGGGTTCGCCGAAGCCAAGTAATGAATAGTATTCGAAGAATTGGAATGAATGACCCTGTCGATCTCTTCAATCTTTCGGTCACGTACCGCTTGCGCCATTGTGGGTTGACTAAAACTAAATGAACCGCCGGCGCCACAGCACAGTCCATCATCTTCTAGTTGCGCAACAGTAAAGGCAATTTCTAACAGTTCTTTCACCTCTCGCGATATGCCTTGTACATGACGTAAATGACATGGTTCTTGGATCAGAACCGTTTCAGTTCGTCGAACCAGCAACCGCTGTAAATCTGTGATGTGGCGAAAGAGTAATTCATTAATGTCTAAGACGGTGCGACTTCCGGCAAACGTGTTTTTCAACGATGCAGAACAACCAGCCGAATTCACTACCATCATCGAATTACTCTGAGGCCGTTGAATTTTATTCTGCATTCTTGCAGCAGAATCTGCAAAACCTGCGTGTTCATGAAGTGCGCCGCAGCATCCGTATTCATCTCCTGAGACCTTTACTGAGTAGCCCAAGGCCTCAAGCAAGGTAATGGTGTCAATATGAACTTTCCGATACCAGGCATCCATTACGCATCCTGTGAATAACAAAACTTCCATTTTCGAGGCATCTTCGTCTTCAAGGTGAAATTGAGGTTGACGAAAACTGAGAGCTGGTACGGGCATCTTTTTCGGAACCATTTTTAATTTTTGTGCCAACAACACAGCGAGAGTGAATATTCTCAAACTACGCATGTGAGTAACGACGTAGAGTCCGCAACGCAGGGTAATGTCACGCCACTTCCAGCGAGAGTGCATTTCGGCTTTCGCTGGTGAAATAATGGCGTGATACTGCACGCCAGACGGACACGCAGGCTCACATCCCATGCACTGGATGCAGGTGTCTAAAGCACGAACCACCTCTTTTGTCAGGCTGAGTTCGCCATGCTTCACTGAGCGAATCAGGTTGATCCGCCCTCGTGGGCTATATAAGTCTTCCCCAGTCACCCTGTATGTCGGGCAATGTGGCAAACAGAGTCCGCAATTCACACACGTATTGAGGTCTTCTTCTTGAACCAGCTGAAAGAAACTGTGATCAATACTCATGTGAGAAGGCCTCTCTGCGAGGCAATGGATTTATTTAACTTATTGTCTGGGTCAAATTCTTTACGTATTGCCCGCTCAATTGAGTGAGGCACACCTTGTGAAGACCGATTCACATTTGTCAACTGTGGGGAATTGTTGGTAAGAGGCATCTCGCATAAAGAGAAACCGTCGAGATGCAAAATTTGCTGTTGAACGTCTTTTTCGTGACCTTCTAAAAGGACGTACATATTGCCTTCGATACATGTCACTACAGAAGGTCTATATAGATCATTGACTTGCGCAATTGCTGTGGGGTCGGCAAATTGCACCCACTGCGAAACCTGAGGAATCGGCTCTGTGCGCATCGTTACTTCGACAATCAAGCCCAAGAGTCCCCAACTGCCCACGAGGAGCTTGATGAGATCAAAGCCAGAAACATTCTTTACGACTTGGCCTCCACTTTGATACAGGCTCCCATCGGCTGCAATGACTGAGCAACGCAAAACATTATTGGGAAGCGTTTGGTGATAAGAGTCTCGAAGACCATTGCGACGGGTTGCAACGGCTCCTCCTATGGTCCCCCATTCAGGAATGGGGATTCGTTGTTTTGCTCCTTGTAATTCGTCGTTGATGTCGCTGATGCTGGTGCCGGCAAATACGGAGATCATGAGTTCGTCTGGTTCATAGGAAAGGATGCCTGATGGGGCCTTCAATACGGATCCTTCGTCTCTGACGGTTGAGGCACCGGTGCTATTCAAACCAACGATATTGACAGCATCGCTTATGGCCATTTGGCGCTGCAGATCATCAACTGCACTTCCGAAACTCATTACGTTTCTCAACACGTCAGATCCAACTTCCTGGCGGGATTGACGACATATCAGAACATCCTGAGCCCCGCGGTAAAACTTTATGTGGATTAGAAATACCTTCTGGATCGAAAGCGGACCGCAATTTTTGTTGGAAGAGCAGATCGTTTTCGGTGAACATCCATCTCATAAAATCGCGCTTCTCAAGACCGATACCATGCTCTCCCGATAACACGCCGCCTGCTTCTAAAGAGACCCGGACAATTTCGGCACCGGCTCGATGAACACGGTCCATGACGCCATCCACCCTTTTGTCGAACATCAAAATGGGGTGCAAGTTGCCATCGCCGGCATGGAAGACGTTCATGACCTGCAGATGCTCTTCGGTAGCTATTAATGACACCTGTGAGAGCACCTCGGCCAATTTCTTGCGCGGCACTACTGTGTCGTGCAAGTAGTAGTTCGGTTGAATTCGAGCAATTGCTCCGAATGCGGTTTTGCGTCCTTTCCAAATGAGTGCTCTCTCGCCTTGGCTTTGAGCAACCTGAAAACTTGTAGCCCCAAAACGAGAAACAATGTCTTTTACTGCTCGCGAACCATCTAATACTGAATTTTCAAGACCATCAATTTCCACTATGAGCATGGCCGCAGCATCGAGGGGAAACCCTGCATGTACGTACTCTTCGACGGCCCGCGTAATGGGGGCATCCATCATCTCTAGGGCACTAGGAATAATGCCGTGAGCAATAATGGCACTGACCGCCATGGCCCCTTCATGCACTGAGGCGAATCCGACAACCATCGTTGATATGTGAGGCGGATTCTGCACAAGGCGCACTTCAATTGCTGTCGCAATGCCGAACATCCCTTCGCTTCCAATGAATGCTCCTCGTAGATCGAAGAGCGAACTTTCGGCATCGAGAATGCATACGTCGCCAGATGGGAGCACCACTTCGAGAGCCAAAATATGTGCGGAGGTCACTCCCTCCGACAAGCAGTGAGGTCCGCCAGAGTTATTAGCCACGTTTCCACCAATGGTGCAACTCTGTTGACTCGAAGGGTCTGGGGCGAAATGTAAGCCATCGCGAGCGGTGCGGCGTGACAGGTCGGCATTGAGTACGCCGGGCTCAACCCATGCCGTACGCTTGTGCACGTCAATGCTGCGAATGTTGTTCATCTTTGTGAGGCAAATGACCAACGAGCCATCTGTTGGAATGGCGCCTCCTGCCAAACCAGTACCTGCACCACGGGCAATAAAGGTCATGCCTTTTGCCCGTGCCCATCGAACCGCTTCTTGTACTTCTGCCGTTGTGGTGGGATAACACACACCCGCAGGGTTCCCCATCATGTTCGAAGCATCTTGACCTACGAGAAAGAGCTCCGCAGTGTTTGTGTGGACAACACCTGACATTTCTTCAGAGTACTCAAAGGTCAACCCAAAGTTCATGATGTAATTCGTTGTTTTTGCTGTTTCATCTGTATTGTCTCTAATTGTGTCTATACCTGAAGATCTCCATGAATGGGTAAGTTTTGAAGACCCAGAAGAAGAGCGCACTTACATGTTCGATGTGTCGTACATGCTCTCTAACTGGATGTGCATATACGGACAAGGCTGCCAAGGCATCCACGAAGAGGCCACACCAGAACTAATGCAAGGATGCTGCAGTTTCGGCGCTCACTTCATTGACGATGACGATGTAAAGACAGTCAAGAAATCTTCAAAACGACTCACCGCTAAAAATTGGCAATTCAAGGCACGAGCCGACGAGAAGGGTTGGCACAAGACCGACAAGAGCGGAACCGTCACAACAAAAGTGGTCGACGGTGCGTGCATCTTTCTCAACCGTCCCGGGTTTGAAGGTGGCGTTGGGTGTGCGTTACACATCGGAGCCACTGAAGCAGGCGAACGCCCGATGGACTGGAAACCAGATGTTTGTTGGCAAGTGCCAATGCGCTCTCAAGACACCACCGATGAAGATGGCCATGTTGTTACCTTCATTCGCGAATGGAAACGTCGCGACTGGGGCGAAGGTGGACACGAATTCCATTGGTGGTGCAACGACGATCGACTCGCTTTTGTAGGCGATAAGCCTGTTTATAAATATCTCAAAGACGAAATCACCGAGATGGTCGGAGAAAAAGTGTACGCACTGATGGCAACCGAACTAGAGAAACGCACTGCTACTGCAGTAGGTCACCCTGTCGTTTTAACAAAACGACCAAAGAAATAATAGTTATTTCTTAAAAGCGCGTTTGCGCTCTTCAATCGACAATCCGCGCTTGCGAATACGAATTGATTTTGGCGTTACTTCCACCAATTCATCGTCAGCGATCCATTCAATTGCAGTTTCCAAACTATGCAAGGTAGGCGCAGCTAGCTTGACGCCATCGTCGTGGCTGTGTGTGCGAATGTTGTTCTTTTCTTTTTCGCGCACAGCATTAACAACCATTTCGTCGTTACGTGCATTTTCCCCAACAACCATGCCTTCATAGATCTCAGTACCGGGTTCCACAAATAAAGTTCCACGTGTTTGAAGATTGTCGAGTGCGTAAGCAGTTACTTTGCCCATGCGGTCGCCAATCATGGCTCCACCCAAGCGTTGTGGAAGCTCTCCTACCCACGGAGTCCAACCAGCGTGGTTCATATGAATGAGCGCAGTTCCTCGCGTTTGGGTAATGAGTTCAGAGCGGAAACCGATGAGTCCACGTGAAGGCGCTTCAAAACTAATGATGGTACGACCGACATCTCCTGGGCGAATATCGGTTACTTTGCCTTTGCGCGGTGCCAAGGTCTGTGTAACTACACCCACATATTCATCGGGTATGTCGCATGCGCCATTTTCCAATGGTTCTTGCCGTTTGCCGTCTACTTCGCGTGTCACTACTTGAGGTCGACTTACTTGTAGTTCGTAACCTTCGCGTCGCATATTTTCGATGAGAACTGATAATTGCAATTCACCACGACCAGCAACTTCAATAATTTCAGGAGAGCCAGTATCGGTGAGGCGAATAGACACGTTGCCGAGAATTTCGCGCTCAAGACGTTCTCTGAGGTGGCGACTTGTGAGGTACTTACCCTCGCGGCCGGCCAACGGAGAAGTGTTCACTCCAAAACTCATACGAATAACCGGCTCATCGACGCTGAGTCGAGGCAACGGAACTTGCTTATCGATAGTGCAAATGGTGTCGCCAACTTGAACTTCTGGGATGCCAGAAACTACGAAAAGGTCTCCTGCTTCGACAGTGTCAACTTCACGACGGCCGATGCCATCAAATGCGTACAGCTGAGTAAGGCGACGACGAATGACATTCTCTGTGCCGTCTTCGTTTGGCTTTTGCATAACCGCAACGGTCTCGCCCTTTTTCAAGGTTCCGGAATACACGCGACCAATAGCGAGGCGACCAAGATATTCAGAAGCGTCGAGGTTGGTAACAAGTGCTTGCAAAATGCCATCAGGATCACTAGACGGAGCAGGAAGTGTCAACATGCAATCGAGCAAGGCAGAAAGGTCTGCATCAGCTGCAGGCATTCCTACACCTACCATTGCTCGTCCTTCACGTGCCACAGCACTGATTACTTGGAAAGCAAGTTGTTCGTCGGTCTTTGCAAGATCAAGAAAGAGTTGTTCAACCTCTTCAAGCACTTCTGCTGTCCGAGCATCTTGGCGGTCAACCTTGTTGAGCACAACAATTGCGGGCAAATGGGCTTCCATGGCCTTTGACAACACATAGCGTGTTTGAGGCAGTGGACCTTCGGCTGCGTCGACGAGCAAAACAATGCCGTCAACAATGTGGAGAGCTCGTTCCACTTCCCCACCAAAGTCGGCGTGACCTGGGGTATCGACCAAGTTGATGCAGGTTCCCTTGTAGGTAATTTGAGCGGCTTTGGCCAAAATGGTGATTCCGCGTTCGCGCTCTTGGTCATCGGAGTCCATGACTCGCTCAACAAGTGCCTGGTGAGCAGCGAAGGTGCCCGTGGTACGCAGCAAGGCGTCGACAAGCGTGGTTTTGCCGTGGTCAACGTGGGCTACAAGGGCGATATTTCTACGTGGGGTCATAATGATCAACAATCAGTAAGGGGTGAACGGGGACAGCAGCGAAAACTGACTGAAAATAAAGGATGTGCGTGAAAAGCCTGATTAAAATTCGGAGCGTTCGTCGTCTTCGTCGTCTTCGTCGTCGAAACGAACTCCGTATTTCTCGGCAATTGCAGCATATTCATCATCTTCGCTCTTCGTGCGAGATGTTTGTTCACTGAAACCGAGATCTGCGGCACTAGGCCCAGCTTGCTTTAATTTGCGCGCTTCTTCGAAGCGACGATGACGACCCTTTTTCACGAGAGGGCTCCGACCTAACGAACGGTGAAATCACCGCATTGGACACAACAGTTTTATATTGTATCGCAGGCTGGGCACGGATTGCTGTTATTGCTCGAAGTTCTCTTCGGGAGCGGCGCGAACAAGCCGTAATCCCCCTTTTCCATCAAAAGATATGCCGGCAGAACCCTCACGAAGATCATCAAGATCGGTCCCAATAATCTCGGCTCTCCATCCTGTGCGCAATCGGGCGTGACGGTTGCCACGTAGGTAGTCAATGATGTCGGAACGGGTGGCAAGCAGGGCCGTTTCGATGCTGGTTTTGCCTGCTACTTCACTAATCCATGCCGATATCAAAGTGGCAGCTGGTCGTAGGTCGCGGTCGAAATCCTCAACATCGTTCACGGGAAAATCTGCCGTCACGTCGCGACCACGAGCCACTGCGGCCAAAATTTCACTTGCAATAGCACCTTTGAGATGCCTTCCATCAACACCCCTGCATTGAGACAATTCGTCGTGACTCTGCGGAGCTTTTTGAGATATGCCTAATAACGCTAAATCTGGGAGCACCTGGCGGATAGGAGTGTCGAGCTTCTGCGCACGCTCCTCTCTCCATTGTGCAACCGATTGAGCAACGCCACGAGACTTGGGTTTGAGTGTGCGCGCATCCTTCATACGTAGCCACGCCATTGTGGGGTCGATGGGTTGCGTTGGTCGCTTCACCAACTCAGCGCATGCATCGTGTGCCCAATTTTCCCTGTTGAGCTGTTCGAGTTGGATGCTGATGACTCTGTGTAGGTCGTGGAGATGCTCAACGTCGCTTGCTGCGTAGGAACATTGGTCAGCTGTAAGTGGACGCCTCAACCAATCAGTAAGGCGGTCACCTTTGGGAAGTGAAATATTGAGTTCGCGTTGTACCAATGATGCAAGTGATGGGGTTGAATAGCCGATGAAACCGGCAGCGATTTGCGTATCGAATATCACCTCTGGTTTAGCTCCACAAGCCAGCGACAAAACCTCGAGGTCTTGTTGGGCTGCGTGGAGAATCGCTACAGCATTGTTATTAAACATTTCTGCGAGCACTGGAGCCGAAAGCCGTGGAGCATCGAGAAGGAATGTCTCATCTCCCACGCGAATCTGGATAAGAGCGAGCTGCGGAAAATATGTCTTTTCGCGATGAAACTCTGTATCAATTGCATAATTCGCAACTGTCTTGAGTCGATCTGCAACAGCTGAAGCAGATTGATCGTCGTCTATCCAGCGATAGGCAGTGCTCATTTATGTGTTTGGCAATTCACCGAGTACAACGTCGAAACCGGACTGGATCCATGCGCCGGTGCCACCTGCGACGTTGATGCATTCTGCCCCACTCTGTTCAGCAAACTCGCAGGCGCGATAACTACGTCCGCCACCTAAGCAAATGACATACGTTGGCTTCTGCGCAAGAAAGGGTTCAACGTTATTTTGTACCGTCGACAGTGGGATGGAAATTGCACCTGGAACATGCCCAGAGATGTATTCATCCGTCTCGCGGACGTCAATGAGAACAATGTTGGGTAACAGTCCCTGTAGTTCGTCAACTGAAATTTCCTGTATTGCCATATCGAAATGATAGTCATTTCTGTCCAAGACAACATCACTACCGACTAAAAATCAGATGTTGGCAGATCCTGTGGATGATTGACATTAACCAGCAATTCATCGGGGAAATTGAGGAACTCACAATCAGCATTCGACCAGAGATTTCTTAACGATCTGCACGTGCCAGTTTCAATGTGGGCAATTGCTTCCCGAAAAAGAGAGCGATGAACAGCCGCTAGTACCCAGTGCTGATCACCAGACGCTTCAGATTGAGCGACGATGAGTCCTTGGCTGCGCAGCGCACCCTCACGTAATGAAAGCAAATCACCAGAACGGATGAGCGGCATATCGATAGGTTGAATGACCAGCACCTCTGAGTTCTGCGCAAGACCTAGTTGAAATAAAGAGTGCAGACCAGCTAGGGGGCCAGAGAATTCGGCGCTATCGACCACATGAGACCAGCCAGTGTCGTGAGTGACTCCCCCGCTCACCACCAAGAGATCTGCGGAATTACTCACTTCAAGAATTCGTTTCTGAGCAATCTCTAAGAAGGTCTCGCCGTTTCTCTGAGCCAAATGTTTTGGAGAACCAAAACGTGTGCTGAGGCCCCCATTTAATATGGCCCATAAAGTTGGCATGCTGGTCGACGTCGTGAAAACAGTACTTAAGCGTGCGACTTCTGTACGTCTTGTGGAACACCTGACGGATCTAGTTGCAATAGGAATAATCTGCAACGCTCTGCTTCGTCGTTCTCTCCAATGAGTTCAGCAGCTAACTGAAGTCCTAGCAGGCATTGAAGAAAACCCCGGTTGCTCGAGTGTTGCCAGCGCACAAAACCAGAGCCACGCCATCCGTTAGCACGCAGAAGGTCGAGACCGCGGTGATAACCCACGCGGTATGCGGCATAGCGCTCTAACGTGTCTTGACCATTTCGCCCGTATAAGGCCCACGCACTTGGTGATCGCGGCACCAAGGAAACGAGTTGTAACAACTTGGCGCGATCGAGGCTTTGTGAGGCAGAAATCTCTGCAATGAGTTGTTGAATCTCAGGCGGGTCAACCGGCAAGACAGTTTCTGGTGGACCACTTGGTGTGAGCGAGACATTAGCCATATGCAAAAGTTACCGTATTTCGCAACGCAAGGAGTCCTCATCCACAATATGAACCAACGCTAAGGTTCCTCCATGGACTTCCAAAGCATCACCAGTTCACTCACAGTAGATCAAGCCAAAAACGGCTCTCTCATAGCAATTGCAGTGTGCGTCTTATTGCTTCTTATCATTTTGAAGTTCATCAGCTCTGTGGTTACAAAAATTATTTTTTCCATCATTTTGACTGCCACTGGAGGAATCGCCTTTTCTCAACGAGCTTCGTTGGCTGACTGTGCCTCAAAGATCTCGCAACAGGTGCAAGGAAATACGAACGGCCCATCGGTTACTTGCACATTTTTTGGTCAAGACATCGCAATCGATACTCAAAAGATCACTAAATAGACAATTCGGCTTCATGAAGTCGACCCACGTGCAATAATGTAGAGGGTCCATGGAACTTCTCATTATTCGTCACGCACTCCCTGTCCGCCGCGAGCTCACGGAAGGAATTGCCGATCCTGAATTGGCGCCTGAAGGCCTATTGCAAGCTGAACATCTCGGTAAGTATCTCTCCTCCGAGAAAATCGATGCCGTGTATGCCAGCCCGCTCCGCCGCGCTCAGCAAACGGCTGCTCCCCTTGCAGCACTGCAAAAGGTAGGTGTCACCCTCATTGACGATGTTGCTGAATGGGATCGCAACTCCAATGAATACGTTCCCGTGGAAGAACTCAAAGCTGCCAATGATCCCCGTTGGCAAGCCATGCTCAAGGGCGAGTGGAATGTTCACGAAGAATCTGTGGATGATTTCAATCAGCGGACAATTGGTGCCATTGAAAAACTCATCGATCAACATTCTGGGCACCGCATTGCCATTGTGTGCCACGGCGGAGTGATTAACGCTTATCTCACACACATACTCGGACTCACCAACTACATCCAAGGGTTCTTCTACCCCAACTACACCTCCATACATCGTGTAGCTGCTGCTCGTAGCGGTGAAAGGTCCATTGTCACTATCAATGAAACTTCCCATCTCCGTGGAACCGGTCTACCAATGGGACTGGTTCAAAAGGGCTAAGCAATGATTTCGCTGCAAGAGTTCCTCGATGTGAGCCCCACCTCGTTTCATGTAGTGAATACCGCTTCTCAAGAGCTGGAGAATGCCGGCTTTGCTTCACAGCCGTATATCAATTCAGGCACTAGTCACTTTGCGCTACAAAAAGGGTTCGTTCAGCGTGGTGGTGCTTTGATCGCATGGAACTGGCCAGAAAACATTTCCGCTTCTGATGGTGTACTCATTTACGGCGCCCACAGCGATTCTCCTGGTCTGCATCTGAAACCCAATAGTTCGTCACACACGCTCGGCTGGGCACAGTTGAATATAGAGATCTACGGAGGAGTACTTCTCAATTCATGGCTCGATAGAGACCTCGGCATCGCTGGCCAACTTCATTTGACTGATGGTACGAGCAAGCTCGTATGTGTAAATACACCCGTTGCTCGCGTTGCCCAATTGGCAATTCACTTAGATCGCGAAATCTCAGATAAGGGACTACACCTACACCGACAAAATCACATGAAGCCCATTTGGGGTACAGACACCTCACTGCTCTTCACGCGATGGTTATGTGAAAAGAGTGGAGTGTCGCCAGAACTCCTCACTGGTTTCGACCTGCAACTGTTCGATACGCAGAAATCGGCATTACTCGGATCCTCCGGAGAATTTCTCGTATCAGGACGACTAGATAACCAGGTTTCTTGCTGGGCTGCAGTCAAAAGCCTGATTGCAAATACTCAACCAAATAAGCCACTTCTCGTCGCTCTTTTCGATCATGAAGAGGTCGGATCCGAGAGTATTAACGGAGCTGCCGGCCCTCTGCTTGAACATGTTTTGGCAGAACTCCTACTCAAGCGCAAGGGTGTTTCAACTTTGGGCGCGCTGGCAAAGAAGTCAGTCATGGTGTCTGCCGATAATGCACATGCGATTCACCCGAACTATCCAGAAAGGCACGATCATCAACATGCTCCGATGGTCAATTTAGGACCCGTCATTAAGCGCAATGCAAACCAACGCTACGCAACGAACGGTGCGCTATCTTCTCGAGTCGTAGTGGCTGCACGTCGTGCAGGTATTCCTGTTCAAGACTTTGTGGCGAATAATGCGATGCCATGTGGCAGCACAATCGGGCCAGTGAGCGCTACGCGGATAGGTATAGACACCATCGATATTGGTGTTCCCCAGCTGTCAATGCATTCAGCGCGCGAAATGTGCGGAACCAAGGATCCTGATTATTTGGTGGATCTCTTCAATGTTCTTGGTTCTACAGATTTTTGAGCTTCATCGAATACGGTTTGTAATGACCGTTGTAATTCCTCGGAAATGACTTTTACTGAAGAACGCGCCGTCCGTGAACCATCGCCACTATCGACGAGAATCGGTTGACCAATCACCATTGCACAACGTGCTGGGCGTACCATTTTTGAGCCCTTTGGCATCGCTGATTCTGAACCACCAATGCCAACGGGAATAATTGGCACGTTCGCTTTGATAGCCACATACACCGCTCCATCGAAAAGTTTTTCTACAACAGCACCGGATTTTCGTTCTCCCTCAGGAAACATCACCAGGGGTTGCCCGCTTTGAAGTACGTACACGCACCGTCGTAGTGCTTCTCGATCGGCAGTGCCGCGAGTAACGGGAAAACCACCCAAAGCCGACAGAAGCCAGCCTGTAAAGGCGTTCTTCCACAAAGAATCTTTACCCATGTAGCGCATACGCCGTGGGGTCACAGTGCACGCAAGCATTGTGTCGATATTCGATCTGTGGACAGGAGCTAAAACAAATGCGCCGGTGAGAGGTATGTTTTCTCTGCCAGTGACACGAACACGCCAGAAAACTCTGCAGAGCAAATTGATAATGATTCGAGCGAACCGATAGAAGGCTTTGCTGCCTAAACCTTCACCTGCCAAAAAACTCTCGACATCACTCATCTGTTTTACTCTCAATAGTTGTAACTAATGATGAAATTTTTTGAACAACACTTTCAATGCTTAGATAGGTGGTGTCGATGAATAGCGAATCGTTCGATTCGCGCAGCGGACTATCGGCTCTTGTGGAGTCGAGATGGTCGCGCTTACGGATTTGCTCTTCAATCTCCAACACGTCTCCACCCGATTGCGACACTCGCCGCTGTGCTCGCACTGCTGGCGATGCTGTGAGAAAAACTTTCACCGTTGCATCGGGAAATACAACTGTGCCTATGTCGCGTCCTTCCACAACGCCACCACCAGACTGCGATACCCATACACGTTGCGCCGTGCGCAGTTCATTACGTACCGCACTAAGAGCAGCCACGATACTTACAGCCTCGGTCACCTGCGGGCCGCGAATAACGTCGGTTACGTCTACTTCATCGACAAAGAAACGATCAGACGCCATGACGACATTCATCCGCTTCGCCACATCGGCAACAGCGATCTCGTTTTGCGGGTCGACGCCATCGCGCAACGCCGCATAAGTGACCATTCGATACATTGCACCTGTATCGAGATACGGAATGTTCAATGACTTTGCGAGTGCCTTTGCGATCGTTGATTTACCGGCACCAGCTGGACCGTCTATTGCCACTATGCGCAGACGTTCGGTCATGTGTTTACCAGGTAGTTCCTTGAGGGCGTCCTTCGTCATAGCCAGCTGCACTTTGAATGCCTACCACTGCCCGTTCATGGAATTCGTTGATATTGGAAGCACCGGCATAGGTGCATGCAGAACGCACACCAGCAACAATCTGATCGACGATGTCTTCTACGCCTGGCCGATCAGAGTCGAGATACATACGAGACGTGCTGATGCCTTCTTCAAAGAGCTCTTTTCGTGCTCGTTCCAAAGGTGTTTCGGTGCTGGTTCGGTTACGCACTGCACGGTTTGACGCCATACCGAAACTCTCTTTGTATAAACGCCCTTCAGTGTCTCGCAGGGTGTCGGCTGCTGACTCGTAAGTACCTGCTAACCAAGACCCGAACATCACACTCGCAGCGCCACCAGCGAGCGCAAGTGCTACGTCACGCGGATAGCGAACGCCCCCGTCGGCCCAAATATGTTTGCCGAGTGCTCGTGCAGCTTCTGCGCATTCTAAAACGGCACTGAATTGCGGGCGACCAACGCCTGTCATCATGCGCGTGGTGCACATGGCTCCTGGTCCTACACCTACCTTTACGATGTCGACGCCGGCCGAAATGAGATCGCGTGTGGCTTGCGGAGTTACCACGTTGCCCGCTACGAGGGTTGCATTTGGCACAGCTTTACGTACCGCTTCAATTGTAGAGATCATTCGAGATTGATGTCCGTGCGCTGTGTCGATGACGAGTACATCGACTCCCATGTTGTGCAGGCTCTTTGCCCGCGATGCAACATCACCATTAATTCCAACTGCGACAGAGACAATAAATTTGCCGTCAGCATTTAATGCTGGCTTATAAATAGTGCTGCGCAACGCGCCTTTGCGCGTCATGCAACCCTTGAGCGCACCGCTGCTGTCTACAACGGGGGCAAAGGTGAGGCGGTGATCGGTGAGGAAGTTAAATGCATCTTCGGGAGACATCTGATCATCAAGAGAAATAATGTCTCTGTTCATCACATGTTGCACTTGGGTGAAGCGGTCAAAGCCAGAAGCATCGTGTTCTGTAAAAATACCAATTGGTCGATTCGACTCATCGACCACAATAATTGCGCCGTGCGCACGCTTGTGTATGAGACTCAGCGCATTGCCAACAGTGTCTGTTGGATCAAGGGTGATGGGCGTTTCAAAGACTGCATCGCAACTTTTCACAAATCGTGTTACTGATTCGATGATGTCGAGCGGAATATCTTGTGGCATCACCGCAAGGCCACCACGTCGAGCAATAGTTTCAGCCATTCGTCGGCCAGCAACAGCTGTCATATTGGCAACAACAACCGGAATAGTGGTTCCTACAAGATCAGGTGTCGTGAGGTCCACATTGAATCTGCTGGGGACATCTGACCTACTAGGGACCATAAACACGTCGTTATAGGTCAGGTCATGGGCGGGAAGCTCGCTTAAAAAACGCACTTGTCTTAGGATATGCCTCTATGAGTCAGAAAACAGTGGTTCTCATCCATGGATGGGGCGGATCTTTTGCAAGCACGTGGCAAGAACCCGGGGTCACCGACATCGTGGCCGAATCTGGTTTCCATGTCACAGGTATCGATCTGCTGGGTCATGGGAGTGCCGAGAAGCCTCATGATCCTGCCGCGTATACAGATCTAGCCGGTTACCTCTTGTCCCAACTCCCCTCTGAACCCGTCATTGCTGTGGGTTTCTCCCTTGGCGCACTTACGTTGGCAAGAGCAGCTGTTCGCTCTCCGGAGCGTTTTACAGGTCTGTGTTTCGCCGGAATAGGTGATGGAGTCTTTGAGCCTCACAAGCCCGAGGAGACCGAAAGGATCCTTGCCGGACTCGAAGGTCGTGCCGACCCGAGCGACAATATTGCTCGTCTATTTGGCCAATACGGAAACCGTGATGGCAATGATCCGGCGGCACTTGCTGCTGTTCTCAAACGGCCACCCTCAGAAGCCATCACTGCCGCCGGACTATCGACTCTGAATCAACCAGCACTCATTGCCATTGGCGACAAAGATTTTGCGTTCCCTTCTGAGAAGCTCGCTTCGTCTTTGCCATCTTCAACGTTGAAAATACTTCCACGCACCGACCACTTCGCAACTCCAAATGCTTTTAGTTTCATAGATGCTTTAGTGCAATGGTTGGAAGAGAATTTTTCGTGAGTGACAATGTCGCTGTGTGCCTTGAGTTAATAGACGACGGTGAAGGCATCGCTCAAGCAACGGAAATTCTCCGTGCCGGAGGAACAGTGGCGCTCCCCTCTGAAACGGTGTACGGATTAGGAGCCGATGCAACTAATGCTTCTGCTGTCAGCAAGATTTTTACAGCAAAAAATCGACCCGCGAGCCACCCGCTCATCATTCATATTGAAAGCCTCGAAAGTGCACGATCTTTTTCGAGTGATTTCAATGTTGTAGCTGAAACACTCGGCTCTTCATTTTGGCCTGGTCCCCTCACTCTTCTTGTAAAAAGATCAAGCAAAGTAATTGACGAGATCACAGGTGGCCGCGAGACTGTTGCGCTACGCGTACCTGCTCACGAAACATTTCAAAAGGTTCTTCACGCGTTCTCTCAAGTCGGCTCTGGAGCAATTGCTGCTCCATCGGCAAACAAATACGGATCCGTTAGCCCGACAACTGCTCAACACGTGCTGAGCGATATGGGAAACCACATCGACGCTGTGCTCGACGGAGGTAATAGTGTTGTTGGTATTGAATCAACCATCGTCGATTGCACAGTGAACCCTCCTGCCATACTACGTCAGGGTGCTATTACCCTTGAACTCGTCAACTCTGCGTTGAGGCACACAGGAACTGTTGCCACCGAAGAATTCACAGGGGAATCTCGTGCTCCAGGCATGAAACTTTCTCATTACGCACCGCTCGCATCTGTCAAGCTTTTTGAGAACAAAGTTGCTCTCTCTTCGTACGAGGAACATTGCGCATTAAACAAGATTTCGTTTGTGACCATCTTGGGGCGCGAGGATCGGGAAATTTATGCTCGAGAGCTGTATTCAATGTTGCGCGATGCAGATGCGAGTCAGCCAACCGAGATACTTGTATTGCTTCCTGAGCCGAGCGATATAGGTGTAGCTATTCGCGATCGGCTTTTTAAGGCAGCTGCACCTCGTTAATTGTACTGACCCACGTGTCACGTATCTCTTCGATATTGAAGGAGCGACTTTGGTGGTCGTCGGCATTGTGAACTGCAATGCTCACTATTGAGCCCCCAGCTTCGGGCACGACTGTTACGAAGCACCAGCAATGCAGCGGATCATTCATGAGCACCTGTAATGAATACGGAGGATCTTCGTCGGCTACCTGACCCAACACGTTTGCAGCCACGAAGATGTATTCGTATGCTTCCACCGGCAATACATCGATGCTGAAAGAGGGATGATCACTTTTTGCGCCATGAAATGTGGCACCCAAAGAACGCTTCGGAGTCTCTTCATTTTCTAGAAGTATGCGCGCTGCCTTTGTGACGTCGATAAATGCTGCGTGTGACCCACCAGCATCGGGGTGAACAATCTTTACTAATGCTCGTTGCGCAGATTCAATATCGCTGTGCGAATAAGGTGAACTTAACTTGAGCAGATTTTCTGCCCACTCCACTTCATCGTCCAATGAAATGAGGATCCCTCTTTTCCATGAATGCGGCTACACCCTCTTGGAAATCTTTGGTTTTAAACAACGGGAGAAGCTGGAGGAAGACGTGATGAATATTTTGATCGAAAGTTTCCGTTTCGGCTGCTCGCATCATGCGCTTGATGGCTCTCACGGCAAGTGGAGCGTTGCTTGCGATATCGACGGCCATTGAGCGAGCAAAAGCTTGTAATTCATCAGGTGACACAACATGATTCACAATGCCGAGAGATAGCGCCTCATCGGCCGTCAACGTTTTGCCTGTGAAGGAGATTTCAGCTGCTTTTGCGTAGCCAATCATTCTGGGGAGCAACCATGTGCCACCACTTTCAGGAACAATTCCACGTTTAGCGAAACCTGGATTAAGTTTTGCTGAGGTACTTGCAATACGTATGTCGCAACCGAAAGCCATATCGAGCCCGTAACCGGCAGCTCCACCATTAATGGCGCAAATAGTAGGTGTATCCATGTGGTGCAGCACAACAGGTGGTGCATTACGCAAATCGAACTCGCCTGCGCCAGCACCAATATTGCCTAAGCCGCCCAGGGCATCTTTTGGACCAGACATTTGCGAAGCCAGATCTAGCCCGGCGCAAAATGCTCTTCCGTTACCGGTGAGAACTACGCACCGAACGTCACTATCTTTTTCGGCTCGCAAAAATGACTCGGACATCTGGTCGAGCATCGCACTAGAAATGGTGTTCATTCTTTCCGGCGCATTGAGGGTGATTGTTGCGATGTGATCTGAGACTTCGTAAAGAACTTCTTGAGGAGATGCGGAAGGTGCCATTCACATAAGTTAGCCGATACAAAATGTGTAAATATATGCAGATGGATCAAAACAAGCCGTCGCCTATCCGAAATCGAATCACTGAGCTTCTCAACATTCCCTACCCCATCGTCCAAGCTCCTATGGGGTACATCGCCCGTTCGGCTCTCGCCTCGGCGGTATCTAATGCCGGAGCACTCGGCATCATCGAGACATCATCTGGAGATCTTGTTGCGGTGCGCAAAGAAATCACGATGATGAAGGAATTAACGCAGAATCCTTTTGGCGTCAACATTGCTCAACTGTTCGTTCGCGATGAATCCATTGCCGACTTCGTCGTAGAACAAGGCGTGAAAATGGTGACTACATCTGCTGGCGACCCCACTAAGTACACCAAGCAATTGAAATCAGCAGGGTTAAAGGTGTTCCACGTAGTACCCACTTTGGCAGCAGCACTCAAAGCGCAAGATGCCGGAGTAGATGGTCTGGTAGTCGAGGGTGGCGAAGGCGGCGGATTCAAGAATCCAAAAGATGTAGCAACGATGGTTCTGTTGCCCTTGGTATGTGAGCACGTAGAGATTCCCGTTATTGCAGCCGGCGGCATCACCGATGGCAAGTCAATGGCAGCTGCCTTTGCATTAGGTGCCGAAGGTGTGCAGATGGGTACTCGTATGGTGTCTGCCAAAGAGAGTCCGGTGCATGAGAATTGGAAACAGGCAATTATCAATGCAAAAGAAACCGATACCGTTTTTCTTAATCGATTCTCTCGACCCGCATTGCGAGCACTTCGTACCGAAAAGACAACTCTTTTGGAACACGAAGATCATGTTGGTCTCGAGAATTTTGCCAATATGACCGACCTCTATTTTGGAGGCGACATGGAGTCTTCAATTGCGCTCACTGGCCAAGTTGCCGGAAGAATTACATCGGTGAAACCAGTTGCTCAAATCATCAACGAGACGATGTCAGGTTTTTGGGAAGCGATAAGCCGCTTCCCGACACAATGATGGTGTCGACGGCTAACGACCAAATGAGCGCAGCGCCAAAAAGGTGAGTTGCTACAAGAACAACAGGAATTCCGTTGAAATACTGCACATAGCCAACCAGTGCCTGGAGCAGACCAACACCCAGAAAAATTGCCAACCTTTGTTCGAGAAATTCTCGAGTCTTTGATCTCCTTTTTACCTTTATCAGCACGAGCGATAGGGCAAGTAGCGAGAGAAGAACAGAGATGCTGTGGATGCGCGCTACTGATGAAATTGCGAATCCAAATCGCACGGCATTTTCATCTCCTGCATGTGGGCCAGTTGCCGTAACGACAGTGCCAGAAATAACGGCGAACATGAAAAGAATGCCGACTCCAAATAAGTATTGCTTTTCCCGTGGTGAACAATCTAAAACTGGGTTTTTGTCGATGCATGAGTGACGGTAAAGAACTATGGCATTAGCAATAAGAACCATTGAAAGTAAGAAATGGCCCATATTCGCAAATGGGTTCAAACCAGTTAGCACCACAATTGCGCCAAGAATAATTTGAGCTAGTACTCCTGCAACTAAGCCAAGTGAGAGTTGAGTAAGTTTTCGTTTTCTTTCAGCGAGAAATAAAGATCCCAATACCGCAGCAATGACAAGTGCAGCAACCACTCCGGTAAATAAACGGTTGATCTGTTCAATTGCGCCGTGCACCGAAGAAACATCAATAAAACGTTCAGAGTTGCATTGCGGCCAGTCGCTGCATCCCAATCCGGAACCGGTAAGTCGAACGAGGCCGCCGGAAATAACAATGATAAAGAGTGACAGGTAGGAAGCCAGACACAACTTCTCGTAGGCACGAGGCGAAATCTTACGATTCACGTCTCCACACCTCTCGCCCGTCTATTCCGTAACGGCGCAATACGAGTCCTTTTTCAAGGTGGATCTGCATAAAAACGTGTGTTTCTGCACTCGGTCCACCTGGTTCGAAAAGATTGCAGTCATAACCCATTTTGTCCCACAGGTATTCGCGACCTTGTGTATCGTCGATAATCTTCGCTATTCCCCACAAAAGAAGACTGTCCCAGTTATTCGCTTCAGACACGGGAAAATGAATATTGACCGCAGCATTCACTCGGCAATTCTTCACTTTCTGCTCATTGCTCGCGAGGAAAGTAAGTAGGTCTTCTCCGAACCAATTAAACGTCACTGGAGAGACAAAAGGGACAGAAGACCTTGACACCGAAGCGATGTAGGCGTTACGGCCAAAGCGACTCGACTCATTCACTATCTGATCTAAAGAAATTTCTTTTCTGTCTGGCATGGATCCACGTTAGACCCCGCAACTAAATCTCCGACAAACCGTGTCGGCAAGAAAATCACTACTATTTGAGCGAAATCAAGTTGTAGAGAAAAAGGTGGACTCGTTATGAGCAAATTGTCAATCGAGACTGAAGTCGCCATTCGGAGACTCGTCGACCAGTATTGCGATGGTGTCATCCGTCGTGATGCAGGCATCTGGGGAGCCACGTGGTCAACCGATGCACATTGGAATCTCGGTATGGGTCGCGAGGTCCTGGGAAAGAAGGCAATTGTCGAACTCTGGACAACAGCTATGGGCGCTTTTAACTGGACCATCCAGACTGCTGAACACTTCTCTCTCAATATCAATGAGGAACTCGGTACTGGTTCAGGTCATGTCGTGGTGCGGGAGCGCTATGAGCGCACCGACGGTACGCGTGGCGATCTCCTTGCCAAATATCTCGATCAATATGTGAAAATTGATGGCGAGTGGCTCTTTTCAGAGCGAATTTTGGAAATTATCGAACGCAACTAGACCATTTCTTCGGTTATCTCTCTCCTGGGGCCCACCACTGGTGGGCCCCTTTTTTATGCCCTGAGTGATGGATACACAACAGAAAGTGATGAAATTTCATATAAAACCACTCAGAGTGTTGCTCTAAATATTTTAAGTGAGAATTTACTCAAGTTCCCCTCAGGGGTGCCGTTGTTTCTTGTGGATCACACAAGGAGCAGCACATGCGTATTTCTCACACAACAGCAATCAAAACCTTCACCATCGGATTAGTTGCCACAATCGCAATTTCCGCACTGGGCGCAACTGGCGCTTCAGCAGCAACTTCTGCAGCCACACCATCTGCCGCATTGGCCCAAAGCGTTCAATTACCAAAGTTCGGTGAAGTGAGTGAGAGCGTGAAGTTGATGCAAGCAGCTCTCCTCAAGAATGGTTTCACGCTGGTGGGCGGAGTCGACGGGACTTTTAGTCCTCGTACACGTGCCACCTTGCGTTCATTCCAGAAAGTTGTTGGTTTGAAGGCAACAGGAAACCTTGACCGCAAAACTGCGAAAGTCCTTGGCCTCTTGAACGCAACTCCGGTTCCAGCCCCCGTAGCCGCACCAGCACCAGCACCTGCACCAGTACCTGCTCCTGTTGCAATACCTGCGCCTGCGCCAGCCGTGACATTTACGCCAGAGACACTTCCTGTTATTGGAGCGAAGGGTGAAGCTGTTGCAACATTGCAGAATGCACTCATCGCTGCTGGAGTAGTTGTGAAAGGTGGCGCCGATGGCGTTTTTGGTGCGGGAACAAAGAATTCAATCAGCGCATTCCAAAAAACAAAAAACATCGTTGCTTCAGGCAAGGTTGATGTTGATACAGCAATTGAGCTTGGCCTTCTTCCTCGTCCAGTTCTTGAAGTAACGATTGCAGTGTTTCCTGTGCAACCGGCTTGCTACTTCATTGACACTTGGCAAGAAGCACGTAGTGCGAATCGTCTTCATGAAGGCGTTGACATTATCGCAAACCGTGGAACACCATTACTAGCAGTGAGCGATGGTGTCATTACACGAGCTTACGACGCTGCTACTAGCTCATTATCTGGCAATGGTTTGCGCCTCACGGCAGCAGATGGAACATACTTTTTCTATGCTCATCTCGATTCAATCGCTCCTGGAATTGCAGCTGGCACACCGGTAAAAGCTGGTCAAGTAATTGGATTCGTTGGTTCAACCGGCAACACGACCACTCCCCACTTACATTTCGAGGTGCACCCTAAAGGTGGAGCAGCTGTTAACCCATTCCCAATTGTGAAAGCTGTCGATGCATGCAAGAAAAAATAATCACTTCAGAATCTCATAGAACGCGTTAACCGAGTGCGAAATATCTAATTGACGAAAGGATGTAAAGCCAGCCTGATGTGCAAATTCTTCAGCTAGCAGTGATGGAAGACCAAGTGTTCCCAGCCCTTCTCCGTTGTGATCCGACAAAGCAGAAGCCATGCAGGAAAGAACACTGATTCCGTACATCAATGCAGCCATAGGGTTTTTACTGACGTTGTCTGCGAGCGTATTTCCCGCCTTGATGTCGACCAGAAGCCATGATCCATCTTCTTTCAACATGCGGTAAATACTTTCAATCATCTCGCGCGGTTGAGTCATATCGTGAATGCAGTCGAAAGTGGTAACAAAGTCAACCGTGGAACTTGTTGGCAAAGATGCTGCTTTAGGGTTCACAAAGGTGACGTTGCGCAGACCTGAGAGGGCCAATTTTTCTGAAGCTCTTGCTAGAGCATGCTCAGAAATATCGATACCAGTAAATGTGCTGTTGGGAAAGTACTGAGCCATGAGCAACACAGCAGAGCCCGCACCACAGCCGATATCTACGACACTGATGCCGTCCTTTAATTTGTCGACGATGCCTGCCAGTTTTGGCAACACAAGATCAATGAGAAATGCGTTACTCCATGGTTCAAATGAACGCTCTATACCCACAGCACCATCTGGACCATGCGCGTCATAATCGAATCCAAGACCTGTACGGAAAGACTCAGGCAAATCTTTTAACCTGTCAAAGGTCGCCGGGAGACGATGGAACATGCCCATGCCAAATGCAGGATGCTCTTCGTTAGCCAAAACCGCAATCGCTTCCGGTGTGAGCTTATAAATTGTATTTTCGTCAACAGGCCCAGTCATCTTGTCGAGACTGTATGAATAGTCGGCAATGATGATTCGCCCCGCCACTTGGTTAGCGCACCACTCCCTCACCCACCGTTCAGAAAGATTTCCTGCTTGAGCTATGCCGGCACTAGTTAAACCATCAGACGCTGCCAAAATGCGATAGAGGCCCAACTGGTCTCCGATGTGAATCATGCCAGCTGTGACCGCACCGGACAGCTGCGAGAAAACGTTGAACGAAAAGAGCTTTAGTGCCTCAGGGTCGAGTGCTTGATCGGTAGATGTCATTGGCCAATGGTAGACCTTTGCCGTCAAGGCTCCTGAAGGTCAGACCGTTCGATGGCTTTTTGGTAGGTGCTCTACGCCAGAAAGTCGTGTCAGCGAGAACGTCACACCGTCCGACAATGCAAGTGGTTCTACTTCAGAAATAGACGCATGACCCAACACGAAACGCTCCCACTCCCAAGGTGTCGGCTCTAAACCGAGCAAATGGCAAATGACTACTGAATTTGTGCCCGCATGAGCGACGAAGGCGACGTGCTTTTCTAAAGTTTTGCCGTGCGACCAAACAGGAAGTTCTGTTCCGATTTTCTGGTATCCATGTTCACCGAGAAAAGTCGAACAATCGTTATTGATGCGTTGCACGAAGTCTGAAACAGCTTCGCCGCCATTAAGACCACCCCATCGCTGATTACTCGGCCGTGAGCGCTCTTCTTTGTATGCCTCTACAGCTTTCTCTACAGGGGTGCCATGCCAAATGGGGTTGCGTATTTCTTGCAGCCAGTTGGTTGTAATGCTTGTTCGTCCGCTTTGGCGAAGTAGGGGCGCTGCTGTTTGCTGGGCGCGCAAAAGGGGGCTTACATAAATTTCATCGAAAACAGTGTCGGCAAGATACGTTGCAACCATCTCGGCTTGCTCTTGTCCTTTGCTGGTCAAGGGCGGATTATCTACGTTCAAACCATTTCTCACCCATTCAGGTTCTCCGTGACGAATGAGGGTGATGCGCATAGATCCATTCTAGACGTTGAAGTGTGGTGCGCCTAAGTGTCAATATGTTCAGATGTCGGAAAAAGTAAATGAACTCAGCGTGAACTGGGCAACTCTATGGGAAGCATTAGCCGACGAGAGACCCGATGATGTTGCCGTAGTTCTTGGTGACGCTGAAATTAAATGGGGGCAACTCGACCAGCGCTCGGCACAATTAGCAACGGTGTTTTCCCAATGCGGTGTTGGCAAGGGTTCCAAAGTTGCGCAGCTTTTGTTTAACGATGCGGCATATCTTGAGTCAATTTATGCGCTTTTCAAATTGAGGGCCACACCAGTCAACATCAATTATCGGTATCTCCAGGGTGAGATTGCATACATTCTCAATAATTCCGAATCTGAAATTCTCGTTTATCACGCATCATTAGCAGAGCGAGTTGTTGGCATCAAAGAACTCGTACCTACTTTAAAAACTCTCATTTGCGTGAACGATGTAGGCGATGAATTCATTCTCGAAGACGGTCATCTGCACTACGAGGATGTTCTGTCTAGCGCTGTGCCAGCGCAACGCATCGAACGATCTGGCGAAGATTTGCTCTTTCTCTACACAGGCGGAACCACTGGAATGCCCAAAGGCGTGATGTGGAGACACGTAGACCTATTTGGAGCGCTTGCCTATTCCGGATACCTCGCTTTGGGTCTACCTATTCCCACAACGGTGCAACAGGTTGGTCAAACTGCTGCTCAGTTAGCAGCCGAGAAAAAAAGCCCTACAAACCTCTGCGCTGCACCACTCATGCACGGCGTGGCCCTCTTTCTTGCGATGTCTAGTTTCGTACTCGGGGGAAAAGTAATTCTCCTGAAATCACGGAAGTTCGACGCCAAGGAACTCATCGATCTGTCAGAGAAATATTCAGTAACACAGCTATCCATTGTTGGCGACGCCTTCTCTAAGCCAATCACTCGATACTTGCAGTCTCTTGAAGAAGATGGCAAACCTCTTCCTCTCCTCGAAAGCATCATTCGCATCACATCATCTGGCGCAACATTCTCAGGTGAGCAAAAGTCACTCCTTCAGAAGTACATGCCGAACGCAACAATCATTGACATGCTGGGTGCTAGCGAAGGTGGTCCTTTCGGTATCGCAATGACAGCCCCAAATGAAGACCCCATCGCGACGGCGGTATTCATCGCGCCGCCCAATGCCACCACGTTTAACGACGAAACATGGGAACCACTCCCCCGCGGCAGCACTGTGCCAGGCGTGCTCGGAGTATCGGGCCCGATGCCACAGGGTTACTACCGAGACGAAGCAAAGACTGCTCAAACGTTCAAGGAAATCAATGGCGTGAGATACACCATTCCGGGAGATTACGCCCTGATCGACGCTCAAGGAGTTATGCAGCTACTTGGTCGCGGATCTGTGTGCATCAACAGTGGAGGCGAGAAGATCTACCCAGAAGAAGTGGAAGTTGTAGCTAGATCCATCGCAGGCATTGCCGACTGCACAGTTGTAGGGGTCCCCGATGATCGCTTCGGAAACGCTGTCACCGCTGTCGTTTCACGCACCACTGGTTCCACAGTTACAACTGAAGAACTTCTCTCTGAAATGCGGAAATCACTAGCGGCGTACAAATGCCCACGACACGTAGTTTTTGTTGATGCTGTGTACAGAAGCCCGAGCGGCAAAGCCGACTACAACATCACTCGAGATATTGCAATCAATCTTTTAAAGATTTAATCGACTTTAAGGATCCCTGCTTCGCGAGACTTGGTGGTAGCTGCACCCATCTTTGTGCCGTCGTAGCCAACTCGCAAGCCTGGAGTCACTTCAATGACGATGCGGTCTGGTGAGTCGAGCATCATTGCAAATTCTTTGACGCGATTTTCGCCGAATTTTTCGTACAATCTTTCTGCAAGAGCCCTGTAGAACCATTTCTTTGTTTCGAGATCGTCAAGTACTCGTGCGGTTCCCTTGTATGTGACCGTGCGGCTTCCGCCCATTTCCATACCCGTTGACGTAATAACTAACGCAACTCGTGGGTCGCGGCGGATTGCAGGAACGCGCTTGCGATGTGCCGCAGATGTCATCCAAAACTTTCCGTCGGCATAGAAGTAACTCAAAATCGAAGCCATAGGTGAACCATCTTTTGTGGTCCAGCAAAAAGTCAACTCTTTTTGCTGCGAAAGCATCGTCACTTCGGTGTCCGGATCTAATCCGTAAACGGTTACATCTTCGTAGTTAGTAATGAGTTTTTCAGACATATTCCCTCTTGTTCGTAATGATGAAAATAAATTAGTGCAGTTATGCCTTATCGCGTAAGTCGAAATGAGCGGCGTGCGCTGAGTGCCCTCCGTCGACCATCAGCGTGGTGCCCGTGATAAATGAGGCTGCTGGAGAGGCGAGGAAATAAAACGCTTCGGCGAGTTCGTGTGGCTGACCCCAGCGTCGCAATGGAATACGTCTCGCCATTTCATCCATTGCCCCAGGAAGGCCCTTCAACCGTTCGGTGATTCCGGTTTCCACAGGACCAGGTGCAACACCATTGACGCGAATGCCATAGACACCAAGGTCGACAGCAGCGGCACGCACGAGGTTAAACACGGCTGCCTTAGAAGCGTTATAGGCGTAGTTACCTGGGTCTCCTCGAAGACCAGAAGTGGATGCCGTTGCCAAAATGACTCCAGAGCCATTCTTTTTCATTACTTCAGCAGCATGACGAATGCCGTGCACCACGCCGGTGACGTTGACGGCCATGATGCGTTCGAACTTCTCCACTGCGCCCGGATCTTCCCAAGGCAACGTTCCGACCATTCCCGCATTCAACACAGAAGCAGAAAGCCCACCAAAATGAGTAACGGCTGCTTTGACCAATGCCTCGTTGTGGTCTCCTTCAGACACATCACCTGGCAATGCGAGAAAAGATTGAGCGTCTGGAGATTCACTGACCCATTTCAGGCTGTCGGCCGACAGGTCGTTCACAACGACCCGATATCCCCGGGAGGCAAAAAGCTCCGCTGTTGCCCGGCCAATCCCCGAACCTGCTCCTGTAACTATTGCGACTTCGCTACGACTCATACTCGTACCCTATGCTGGGGCACATAGTCGTCTAGTACTGGGGGAAAATATGGATCTTGGATTGCGTGGAAAAAAAGCCATTGTGACCGGTGGTAAGCGTGGATTGGGTTTCGCAATCGCGACTCTCTTGGCCAAAGAGGGTGCAGACATTGCTATTTGTGCCCGTGGCGACGTCAGTGAATCAGTAACTGCCCTCTCGGCATACGGCACCAAGGTTGTCGGCGCAGGAATCGATGCTGCAAATGGCGAAGAATATAAAGCATGGCTCAAGACAGCCAGTGACCAACTTGGTGGCTGCGACATTTTCATTCACAACATGTCGGGTGCATCGGGTCGCGGCGAAGAGCAGTGGACCAAGAACCTTGAACTTGACGTTTTGGGTCTCGTGCGTGCTCAAGAAGTGTTAGCTCCAATCATGGAAGCTGGCGGCGGCGGCTCAATGGTGTGCTTGTCCACCATTGCGGCACAAGAAGAGTTTGCCGGACCAGGAAGCTTCGGACCAATGAAAGCAGCAATGACCGCATACGCGAACAACTTGGCTCAATCTCTTGCAGGAAAAAACATTCGTGTCAACATCGTCTCGCCAGGCCCCGTTTATTTCGACGGCGGCAACTGGGACACCATCAAGACCCACATGGAAGATTTCTACAAAGCGACTGTGGCAAAGATGCCCATCAAGCGTCTCGGCGAGCCACAAGAAGTGGCAAACGTTGTAGCTTTCCTCGCATCACCAGCTGCCAGCTTGGTAACAGGTAGCAACGTCACTGTTGACGGTGGCTACACCAAGCGCATCAAGTTCTAGACCATGAAAGCTGGTCTCGTTACAGGACATCGCACCTTCACTATTGTCGAAGTTCCTGAACCAGTTATTTCAGACGGCAAAGCAATAGTTCAGGTCGATAGTTGCGGTATCTGTGGCACAGACCTTCACGGGTTTCTTTCACATGACCCTTATAACCCGGCAATTTGTGGGCACGAATTCTCTGGCACGGTGTCGGCAGTTTCGAAAGAGATTCGCCATATCCGCGAAGGTGACAGAGTGGTGTGCGGTATCGCCCCAGCATGCGGTCGTTGCCCACAGTGTTTAGGTGGTCAAAGCGGCTATTGCATGTACGCCTTTCTCGGCATGATCGGACGAGACCCTCTCGCACCACCACACGGCGGTTTTGCCCCGCGCATCGCCCTCGATGCAATGCGATTAGTGAAAACAAACGCAGCCCTCACAGCTTCCCAGGCTTCTATTGTTGAACCAGCAACTGTTGCGTATCACGCCGTGATGCGTTCGTTGCCTCGACCCGATCAAGAAGTTGTTGTGCAAGGATGCGGGCCTATTGGTTTGCTCACATTGCAGGCCGCAAAGGCTGCCGGTGCCGGACGTGTAGTGGCCATTGAGCCAAACGCTTTACGCAGAGAAAAAGCTCTCGCCGTCGGAGCACATGAAGCAATTACGCCTGAAGAAGCCAAAGAGCGCTACTCATCACAAGGAGCAGATCTCATTTTTGAATGCGCAGGCATACCTCCCACCATCCAGTCGGCCGTCGACATGATTCGCCGCGGTGGAGTTGTCAACCTGGTGGGGTTAGCCAGCGGAACTGCAACGATCAACCCACATACGTGGCTACTCAAAGAAGCAACCGTCATTTCATCACTTGGCTACATGCATCATGAATTTTCTGACGTCATGAACCTCATTGCCGATGGTCGCATACTTGTTGACCCACTACACGACAAAACAGTTTCACTCGAAGAACTACCTGCAGCTATTGAAGCATTGGCCGATAATCCTTCAAGCGCAGTGAAGATCTTGGTAGATCCAAACGCTTAGGTGTTAACGACCCACTGTTGTGGATGTGATATCAACACCGCAGTCAGCAAATATGGGCTTGAAGGCTTTCTCCAAGTCGTCACCATTCGCCTGGTTCTGTGAAACCGTTTGGGCCTTTTCACCCAAGCATCTTGCGACGTCGTTGGACACTTCTATGCCCAAAGACTCTGCGATGGTGAGTCCTAAAGAAACGTTCTCGCTCACTGGTGACGGGTCTGGATTCACACGGTCATTCACCTCAGCGAGGAGCGAAGTTGAAGTTGCAACAACTTCAACAACGCTGTCTGGAGGAGCGACATTATTTTGAACATCAGTTGCGCAGTTTTTCAGTAAAAACTCTGATATTCGAGCAAGGTGTCGCGTTGTCGTTATCGTCGAGAATTCATCGATGACTTCGCTCACGGAAATGTTTGTAGCAGCTACCGATGCATCCCACGACAGACTTGACATCGCTGCGTAAAGCGATTGATTGATCCTAATGAGATAAGCAAAATCATCTTCTAAAGAAGTTGGACTCACGTCTCGTGCAACTGTTAACGCATCGAGATCATCGACTAATTGAGATTTCAGAGACGGTCCGGTGTATGTACCAAATGCCAGAGGCATGTTGCCGACATTGTTGCTCGCTACGTCAAGCCGACTGGTTCGTGTACACAGTGCATTCTTCTGAATGGCGCCTGCGCTGCAGGCCGTCACGCAAGTAATGAGCACAGCAAGTTTCGTTAGGGGAACCCATCTGCGCAACATAAACAAAAGTTTATGCCTCCATTCGTTGCTGTCAGTGCATCAAAACATCTAACGTGTTCACATGTCAACCGTTGATCTTGCTGCGTTACTTCTGCGTTTTGCTCTCGGTGGAATGATCATTCTCCATGGATTCAACAAAATGAAGAATAAATCATCTCTCAAGGGCACCGGACAATGGTTTGCGTCAATTGGCATGCGATACCCGCGCCAGCAGGCTCTCGTGGCCGCTTTAACTGAAACACTCAGTGGATTATTCATTCTTATTGGACTTTTCACACCCCTTGCCTGTGCCGCGCTGATTTCAACCATGATTGTGGCGATTGTGGTTTCACATCGTTCATCCGGGTTTTTCATTTTTAACGAAGGTCAAGGCTGGGAATACTGTGCGTTTATTAGTGTTACGGCGTTGTCCTTAGCAACAATCGGATCTGGTAAATATTCTCTCGACAATACATTTGAAGTATTCAAAGACGGCTGGCTCCCTTTTACCCTGTGTGCACTGTTAGCAGTTACAGGTGCCGCACTTCATTTGGCCCTCTTTTATCGTCCTACATCGAAGCCGTGAGAGGAATAATCAGTAAATGATTCGTCGTATCTACAAGCCCATGCTCATTGTGATTTGTCTATTGATAGGGGCTATGTGGATCTACGCACTATTTTTCGCGAGCAAAGTATCTATCAATAAGATTGGAGACAGCTCTTGGAAAATTGCAGCTGAAAAAATTTGTCTCGTCTCTGAAAAAGAGCGTATGGCACTTATTGACCTACGCAAGGTAAAAGACTCAGGAGCAAATGCTCTATCTGAACGAGCACAAATTATTGATAAAGCGACTGATTCGCTGGAGCGCGCAGTGAACGCATTGGCTGCCCTCACTATTTCCGACGCAAAAGGGCAAGCTCTGGTTCCACTTTGGCTGAAAGATTACAGAACGCATATTTCAGATCGTCGCGGTTATACGGAAAAACTACGCTCAGGAGTGAACAAGCCATTCTCCGAAACAGTGATTGAGGGGCTACCCATTAGCGAGAAAATTGCTACTTTCGCAGCCGACAATGCAATATCGAGTTGTGCTCCACCTATTGATCTTTCGGTATAGAAACCCAGCCTTGGCCTTCTCGATATTGTTTAATGACTCGGGCAGGTGCGCCAACAGCGACCGAATAATCGGGAATCACTCCACTCACAACCGACTGGGCACCGATTACTACGTGTTCACCGATATTTGACCCAGGAAGCACCACGCTTCCGTGACCAATCCAGCTGCCTTTACCAATGCGCACTGCGCGTTCAGGTTGACTCTGTTCTGAGATCGGCCGAGAAATATCTTCATAACCGTGGTTTTGGTCGGTGATGTATACGTGGTGCCCTGTCCAGACATCATCTTCAATCAATATTGAAAAATGCCCAACGATGCCGCTACCACGACCGATGAGGCATCGATCGCCAATACTCACCACCGGATTCACTACACATTCCTGACCTGGAACCATCCCTGCGGACAGGGCAACGTGTTCACCGATCATCGTGTCGTTGCCAATTGAAATGTATTGCTCATTGAAGATCGTGGTCTGAGGAAAGCAAATGACGCTACGATCTCCAAAGTGTGAGAATTTCCTGCCAGAAGCATTTTGCGCTCCAATGGCACCGTACAACACAATCCGTTGGCGCAAAGACTGCACCACATGATGGAGGAAGTTATTCATTTGCAGGTTCTTCACGTGTGAAATCTACCCAATAGAACGAGTTACGCTCTTGTTGTGAGTTCTCTTCGCGTTACATGGATAGTTGGTGGACACCCTTACGACGAAACAGCATTTGCCGACATGCTCAAGAGTCTCGATGGAGTCGAATCGGATGTGCTGAAGTGGCCAGACGCGTCAGCACTCTTCACCGTAAATGGCATCGAGCAGATGCACCGAGAAGGTCGAGTATTGGCTCTCTATGATCTTCCCGGAATTCACTTCAACAAGGGCAGCGAACCAGACCTCATTGATCCACCATCTACGGTCATTGAAGCATGGAAAAGAATTACCCAACTGGGCATACCAGTTCTCGCAATGCACCACGCCATTGCATCGTGGCCCACTTGGCCACTTTTTGCGGAAATACTCAAAGGTCGTTTCCACTACGTACCGGCCACGTTGCGCGGAAAAAGGTACATCGATAGCGGATGGGCAAACCCAGTACACCAAATATTTGACGTGCTTCTCCCCTCTCATCCCATCTGCGAAGGCCTGCCTGAATCATTTGAACTCACCGACGAGACATACCTTTGCCCGATATTTGAGGATGAAGTAACTGCACTCATTTCCACTAGAGCGAATGGCGATTCGTCAAACTTTTCATCTGCTTATGCTGCAATCCGACGCGCAGACGCAGGAGATTGGTTTCACCAAGATGAATCACGGCTCGTTGCTTGGACTCATCAATATGAAATGAGCACGGTTGTTTACCTTCAACCCGGCGATGGACCTCTTGCCTTCAGCAACGATCACTATCGAAAACTCATCAGCAACACCCTGTGCTGGCTCGGCAAGGAAAGAGAACGCATCAATGAAAAATAATAAAATCCAAAAATCAACCGCGCGCTATGACATCATTCAAGTGAGCTACAAATATGCAATGGGCATTGATCACCGTCAGTGGGATCTTTATGAAACTTGTTTCACCGATGAATGCGAGTTTGACTTCTCGTCTTTCTCTGGACGACCAGCAACTGTTCTGACGGCAAAACAATGGCGTACAAATGTTGAGTCATTAAATGGCAATTTCGATGCGACAGCACACCAAATGTCGAATCACGTCATCAGCAAATTGAAGAAATCAAGTGCAACCTGTGTCACTGAGCTCAGGGCGCAACATTGGTTTTCTCAAGAGACTATGTCCTTGCTAGGGCATGCTGGTGAGACCAACTGGTGTGAGCTCGGCGGTCACTACACAAACGAACTCATACGCGAAGGAAAAACGTGGAAAATTGCTCGCTGTGCGCTCACTGTGCGATGGCGGTTAGGCAATGAAGCAATATTTGAAATGGCCCGAGGAAGAAATACTGCTCAGTAACACCATAAACTTGAAACATGGAACTTTCTCAAGCCTTGTACACCACCCGCGCAATGCGTCGTGTGAAGCCAGATCCCATCCCCGACGACGTACTTGCCAAACTGCTCGATGCTGCTGTTCGCGCACCATCAGGTGGCAATACACAAAGCTGGAGATTTCTTCTGGTCTCAGACCCTGCTAAGCGTGTGGCGTTGCAAAAGATGTACCGCGAAGGTCTCACCGATTTAAATGCAACAAAATACAAAGCGGTCATGGACCTCATCAAAGATGGTGACCCAACAGATCCAGAAGTCATTCAAGCAAAAAAGACCAACGCCTCTGCCGAATGGCTAGCCGACAATTTGCATCTTGTCCCCACCCTGCTCTTTGCTTGGGGTAAGCCAAATGGCGAGAGTTCAATTTACCCCGCCTTGTGGAGCCTCCAATTGGCAGCAACTGCCGAAGGAATTGGCACTTCTCTCACCACCTTGCTTTTCAAGAATCACACACAGCAGGTTCTTGAGTTATTGGGCGCCCCCGAGCCCGGCGTGTGGGTGCCTATGGCCATGATCACTCTCGGATATCCCACGGGCAGATGGGGTGTTGCGCAGCGCCAACAACCACATGAAGTGACCTTCCAAGACACCTGGGGAAATCCTGTTTCCTGGAGAGTTGAAAAGCCACTCTGGCAGTAGCGTTTAAACGCCAGTTCTCAAGGAAAACCATGACAACACAAACACGTAAATCTGTCACTGTTCCCATGCTTCAGTTAATGAAGTCTGCTGGGGAAAAAATCGTTATGGTCACCGCTTACGATTCAACTTTCGCACGTATCGTTGACGATGCTGGTGTCGATGCAATTCTCGTCGGCGATTCCGTTGCCACAGTGATGCAGGGTTACACCAATACCATTCCCGTCACACTGAACGAAATGGCTTACCACACCGCGCTCGTGCGTCGCGCCCAACCAAAAGCTTTAGTAGTTGGCGACTTGCCTTTCGGTAGTTACCAAGTAGGTGCAGGCCAGGGCATTGAAAGCTCCGTCGTGCTCATGAAAGCTGGTGCTCAGTGCGTCAAGCTTGAAGGCGGAACAACAGTCGCTACGACAATTGAAGCAATTACGCGAGCCGATATTCCCGTGATGGGTCATATTGGCCTCACGCCCCAAAGCGTGCATCGCATGGGTGGGCACAAAGTACAAGGTCGCCTAGATGGCGTTGAGCCTGGTGGCCGACAACGACTGCTTGACGATGCACATGCAGTTGAACAGGCCGGAGCTTTCGCGGTCGTCCTTGAAGGCATACCGACCGAATTAGCTCAAGAGATCACCTCAAAAATTTCGATACCTACAATTGGTATTGGCGCAGGATCCTTTTGCGACGGGCAAGTTTTGGTGATGCACGATATTCTCGGACTCTCAGAGCGTGAATTGACATTCACTAAGAAATACGTCGACATGAAAACATTAGCTACGAATGCTTTTCAAGAGTTTGCGCTAGATGTACGCAACGGTTCGTGGCCCGATGAAAAACATTCTTTCCACTAAACAATGCGCATTTTACGAAGCATTGAAGAACTGCGATCTTTACGTGCGCATTCAATAGCTACAGCCCAAACTGTCGGTTTCGTACCCACAATGGGGGCGCTCCATTTGGGCCACGCCGAACTGATGAAAGCAGCTTCTGAGCAATCAGACATCACAGTTGCCTCTATTTTTATTAACCCCAAACAGTTCAACTCATCAGCTGATTTAGATAAATATCCACGAACCATCGACGATGACCTCGCAACATGCACAGCTTTCAAAGTTGATTATGTATATTTACCGGAAATATCTGATATCTATCCAGATGGTTTCGACACCTTCGTTACTCCAGGTTCCCTAGGTTCACGTTTCGAAGGCGCTTCTCGCCCTGGGCATTTTTCAGGAATGGCAACAGTAGTTGTCAAACTCTTCAACATCGTTCAACCCGATATTGCCTTCTTTGGGAAGAAGGACTACCAGCAGCTTGCCATTATTCGACGATTTGTTACTGACCTCAATTTCCCCATTCACATTCGTGGTTTAGAAACCGTTCGTGAATTTGATGGGCTTGCACTTTCTAGTCGCAATGCCCAACTCACTGAAGACGAACGAAATGAAGCTCCAAGATTCTACGAAATACTCAAGGCATTCAATCGTTCCTTTCCCCACTCCGATTCGCTCAATGCAGCTTTTACAGCTGCTTTAAAGCAGTTCGACGGACTGCAACATTTTCAACTTGATTATTTTGACATTGCTGAACAAGATTCACTACAGCCATCTCGCGATACAAGCAAACCTTTAGTTGCTCTTGCAGCAATTTTGGGTTCACAAGTTCGTCTCATCGACAATCAGGAGTTGCAGTGACATGAAGTCAAATGCGCCCAAGTTCGCTCCCGAACAACATGCAGATGTCTACACAGATGCATGCTCTCGTTTTTCGGAACGAATCAGTGAATTGTCTGTTGAAGATTCACTGATTCAGATCCAGAGTTGTCCCGATTGGAACATTCACGGCTTATTAAGTCATGTCACTGGGCTGTGTATAGCAATATCGCAAGGCGATGCGCCGCCAGCCGACACGCAGAACTGGGTCGATCAGCAAGTCATTTCAAGAAAATCACAGACTTCGGCTCAGGTAGTTGCGGAGTGGAACGAATCTCTGAGTAACTTTTGCGCAATTGCTCGTTCCGACATGCGCTTAGCCATGCCATTGACATACGACTTGCTGGTCCATGAATTTGACTTACATCACGCCCTGAAGACGCCACCAATTCTCGAAAATGCCGATGCTCTCATCCTCGCCATGAATGTTGCAGCTCTCATTCTCGACGGCGACATCTCACAAGCTGACGTCGGGTCACTCCTCCTCGTCGCCAACGAGCTTGAGTGGCAGTGTGGTTCAGGCGACGTGATTGCCACTCTTGATCTCAGTGGGTCGGCCAATCCAGTATTCGAGATGATCCGCCTGACGGGCAGCAGAAGGTCTCAAAATCAACTCCTTGCCTATCCGTGGCAAGGCGATATTGAACGTATATTGCCTTTACTGTCGCATATGGAACTACCGCTTCACGACATCGTTGAATAATTAACGATGCACGTCGGTATCTGTTTGTTGCGCACGTAAACGCACTGTGTGCACACCATCACCAGAGAGAACTCCCCCGCGGCCGAGCAAGCGTCCGCCTTGCCAATTGGACAGGCCAAGTTCCGGACGTTTCAATGCATATTGTCCGTCGACCCAACGCGTAAACCCATTGCCAACAAAAGGTGCATTGCATTCGCGCCATACAAGGTCATGGTCTTTTTGATCTTGAGACAGGCAAGAAACAACGAACTGAGGGCTGTGAGCATTAAAAGATGCGATGCAATCGTGGATATCGGATCCAAAGAGAAGTGCGAGTTCCGGTTGATTCTCCCATTCATATTCACGCGAGTAGTCGATGTCAGCGCTCCAGACGATGTCTAGGTTGTCGGGCGTTTCACAACTACTCAGTAACAATTGAGCAGTGTGTCTTACGTGAACAATGGCTCGAGTAGCGCGTTGAGTTGCAGCTGTAGAAATGCCATTTAACACGGCTTGGACATTGTGCTCCGAGACATCGCTGGTCATCGCCACAACGTTCAGCGTGTTGCACACCTTTCGATCAAGTGAATGACGTACGAATGATGAGATGTCATCGGCGCGTGCTGATTGACCCACAATCATCCAGGCGCCCCCCGTTCCATGCAAACTCACAGCAATGCCCGATTGACGAGCCACTGCACCTAGCTGGGCTACTGCTGTGCCAGAACCGCGGGCAATGGCAAGCGACAGTCCTGAATGGGCAAATAATGCCCATCCGGCACCGTGGGTTGGGCTGTCGATCAGCACGACTGCTTTCTCTGGAAGACCTGATGCAACGAGAGATGGCGCGAGCATGTGTTGTGAAATGGCACGTGCAGTGCCAAGAGCATCACTACCAATGCGAAACACAACCGTATTACCCGAGCGCAAAACACCGGTGGCGTCGGCAAATACGTTAGGGCGACCTTCGAATACAAAACCCACTACTCCGAGTGGAGATTGCACTACATCAACGTTCCATCCGACATGTTCAACTGTGCCCATCACGTGGTCTCGGGCGAGGTCCAAACGCGACCACATCAACAAGCCTTCGATCATATCGTTGCGCATTTTTTCATCAATGCGCAGTCGCGTCACCGACCGGCCTTTTTCTAACGCCGCTTCAACATCCTTTTCATTAGCTATTTGTACAAGACGAAATAACTGGTCATCGCTGAGTAATTCTGCGAATTTTTCATAGAAAAGTGAAATCTGATGATCGCTTGCCCGGGTCAAAGCAGCAAAGGCACGACTCGCTTCTGAGACGGCATCATCAGCAATCTTGATATCGGACGCACTGACTCGTAATAACTCTCCCATTTCTTGAAGTGCAATGAGAGAATCTCCTGGCTGGAACGCATCGGCAAGATCTTGCGTCACTCGCACCCAACGATTTCCGCACAAAATGCGCTGGCCAACCTCAAGAGATTCAACTTTTTCCGTGCCAGCGACATCTGAGTTCATATAGATGCAGATTACGACATAGTGTGGCAAACATGCAGAATTCGAGCAATATCTATTTTCGCCAGTTGCTGTCTGGCAGAGACTTTGCCGTCGGCAACAAAGCTGCGCAGCAAATGGTCAACTTCGTCTATTTGCTTGGCGACAAAGACACAGGTGAATGTGTTGTCATTGACCCCGCGTACGCCGTCGACGACATTATTGCCGTAGCAAATGCAGACGGCATGAAGATCTCAGGAGTTCTTGCGACCCACTATCACGCCGATCATATTGGCGGATCCATCATGGGTTTGCGGATAGAAGGAATCGCAAAGATGCTGGAAAGCGCTTCGATTCCCATTCACGTGAATGCTCTTGAGTCTGAATTTGTGATGAAAACAACAGGCATCACACGAGCCGACCTTGTCGAGCACAAAGGTGGCGACACTCTTGCAGTGGGAAACGTGGAAGTCACATTCATCCATACTCCTGGCCACACGCCAGGCAGTCAGTGCTTTCTCGCCAATGGATGTCTTGTCTCAGGCGACACACTCTTTCTCGATGGGTGCGGGCGAACAGACCTACCAGGGAGCAACCCAGAAGATATGTACGACAGTTTGCAACGCTTAGCCCAACTCCCCGACCAGACCATCGTGTACCCAGGTCACCAGTATTCAGTTCCATCAAGTTCTCCAATGGAAAATGTGCGTCAGGCGAACTACGTCTATCGCACACGAAATAAGGAAGCTTGGATGCAGTGGTTTGGCGGAATTGACAACTAAAAGAGTGCGACAAGAGTTGTGCTGAGAGCTGTTGCAAGAAGCAAAACATACATCAATCTCTTAAACACTTCTTGCGTCACGTAATTCCTCGTTCGACGTCCGAACACTGTTCCTAAGTACATGGCTGGCAACGACAACAGCGCAGATTGAAATGCATCTACGCTCCCTTTGCCAGCCATCATCAGAACAATGAAAGACGCACAACCAGAAACGGTGAACACGTACGCCAAGGTTGCTCTCAAGCGCCACGGGTCGAGCTGTTTCGACTGCAATAAGAACACCAATGGAGGGCCATTTGTGGACACAGAAGTAGCCAGCAAGCCCGATAGTGCACCCAAGGCAATATCGACCTTTGTATTCTCTACTTTCAATACGAAATGACGCATCATTAAGAACACCAACACAACCGTGACGGCTCCAATAATTACACGCATTTGAGTAGCACTAAATAGTGAAAGCACAACGACTCCCAGTGGCATACCAATGAGAGCAGACAACGAAATGCGCCGAGCGACAGAACGTTCAACCAAATGATGATCTTTCTTGAGATGTACGGCATTAGTGAAGATTCCGCAAAGCGTTGCGATGACGACAGCATCATGGATATCTACAAAGACGGACAAAAGTGGCATAGCTAATAGTGAGAAACCAAAGCCAGAGATGGACTGAAGAAAGGCCGCTATACAAATGATTGCAGCTACTGCCAACAGATCAGGGACCATCGAAAAACAATAGTAGATATGGCGATTGTCATAGCTCAGGTACTGCATAAAATGTGAAACACTGTGAACATGAAGTCAGCAGAAATAGCGATCAACGGTGTTCGCATGATGCAACGCATCATAGCACTCGCAGATATTGGCAGTACCGGTGATGGTGGAAGCTGTCGCTTAGCTCTCACCGAAGAAGATCGCGTCGGTCGAGATCTGGTGGTCTCTTGGATGAAAGATCTTGGTCTCGAAATCTCTATCGATGCAATTGGCAACGTCGTTGGAACATGGAATGTTGGAACAGGCAAACCCGTGATGACCGGATCACATATCGACACCGTACGAACTGGTGGTGTCTACGACGGAAATTACGGGGTCATTGCAGGACTAGAAGTGATACAAACATGCCAGGAATCAGGACTAACGCCATCACGACCATTGGCGGTTGCTTTTTTTACCGACGAAGAAGGAGCACGATTCTCTCCCGACATGCTTGGCTCACTCGTTTATGCTGGCGGTCTCAACCTAGAAGAAGCTCTCGACATTGTGGGCATCGACGGCAAACGTGTTGGTGATGAGTTGAAGAATATTGGTTATGCAGGAAGTACTCCGTGCCCGGGTGAAAGCCCACATGCATTTGTTGAGATACACATTGAACAAGGTCCCGTTCTCGAAGCCGAAGGATTCACCCTCGGAGCTGTTACAGGTGTACAAGGAATTTCGTGGCAAGAAGTAACCATTCAAGGTCAAAGCAACCACGCAGGAACGACACCGATGAATCTGCGGCACGACCCCGCATATGTTGCGGCCATGCTCACTGTGTACTTGCGGGAAATCGCAGAACGCTTCGGAGAAGACCAAGTATGCACAGTGGGGAAAATTGACCTCCACCCCAACCTCATTAATGTGATTCCATCACGGGCGACCCTCACTCTTGATATGCGAAATACTGATGAAGACAGCCTGGTTGATGCAGAACGCCTGCTCGATACGTTCTGTTTTCAGTTGGAACAAGACGAGGGTGTCTCTATTTCGAAACGGACACTGGCTCGATTTGAACCCGTGCAATTTGATGAAAGAGTCATTGAAGTTGTTGAACGTCATTGCTTGTCTTCCGGCAAACGAGTACGCAGGCTTCCCTCTGGCGCAGGACACGATGCTCAAATGCTGGCAAGGGTGTGCCCATCAGCCATGATTTTTGTGCCCAGCCATTTGGGCATCTCACACAATCCCGCAGAACACACAGAACTCGATGATCTGGTCACTGGCGTCAATGTCCTATTGCACGTGATGCTGGAATTAGCCGATACTGTTTTCTCATGAGCAGAATCATCACGGTCGGCGCTGCGCAGCTGGGGCCCATACAAAAAGAACACACCAAAGCCTCTGCAGTGGAGCGACTCATTGCGCTCTTGCAGCAAGCGAGCGCAAATGGCTGTGACTTGGTTGTTTTCCCCGAATTGGCACTGACAACGTTTTTCCCGCGATGGTTTGTCGACGACATCACTGAGGCAGACCATTGGTACGAAACATCCATGCCTTCTCCAGTAACTCAACCTCTTTTCGATGAGGCTCGTCGTCTATCAATAGGGTTTTCCCTCGGCTACGCCGAACTCACACCCGAAGGACACCGGTTCAACACACAGATCTTGGTTGAAAAAGACGGATCCGTCGTAGCGAAGTATCACAAGGTGCATATTCCAGGACATGAACACCACGAGCCCGATCGACCCTTTCAACATGCCGAGCGTTACTACTTTGAGCCAGGCCCAGAAGGTTTCGGTGTGTGGAAGGCGTTTGGCGCTCGCATGGGAATGATGATTTGCAACGACAGGCGTTGGCCAGAGTCATACCGAGTGATGGGGCTCAAGGGCGTGGAAATGATTTTGTGCGGATACAACACTCCCATCCACTACGTGCCAGACCCAAGCCAAGATATTCTTCAGGGCTTCCACAATGCACTTGTCATGCAATCTGGTGCTTATCAAAACGGTACATGGGTCGTTGGCGTAGCGAAAGGCGGCGTCGAAGAAGGCGTCGACTCTCTGGGGCAAACCTGCATCGTTGCTCCATCTGGCCAAATTGTGGCCCAGGCCTACACCACCGATGATGAACTGGTCGTGGCGCGATGTGACCTCGATTGGTGCAGCAAATACAAAGACACCCTCTTCAATTTCGATAAATACCGTCGTCCTGAGGTTTATGGGTCAATAACGGCTCAAAAAGGTGTCATTTTTGAGGATTAACGCTCCCGAAACGAAATGAACTACCGCTTTCCCCCATCCTTTGACAAAATGTAAAGAGCAAGGGGCGCCCATGACATCTTTACCAATCTCTCCAACCGAGGCCGACTACTGGAACTCCACCTCCCGTGTGCCTCTCAGCATCAATGGAGTCCAGGTCACCGTTAGTTCGCGTCACCCACATTTACTCTCCGCTTTACGCGAGGAATTGAATGTCACTTCCGCAAAAGACGGATGTTCTCCGTCGGGTCAATGCGGATGTTGCACCGTTCTCATTGACGGCAAAGCGGTGGTGAGCTGCCAACAATCTGTTGAAAAAGTGCGTGGTGCAAATGTAGTGACTCTTGAAGGCATCGAAGAAGACGAAAGAAAAGTGTACGCCGATGCATTCACGGCATGTGGAGGTCTCCAATGTGGCTTTTGCATTCCCGGCATTGTGGTGCGCGCTAAAGCACAAGTCGATAAAAAGGGCGCGGGTCTCAAACGGGAAGACATGGCACGTCACCTCGGTGCACACCTGTGTCGTTGCACTGGATACGTCAAAGTACTTGATGCAATCGAGAGCGTCGCAAAAGGATCCATTCCCCCACCGCTGATCTCCGGCGGTGTGGGAAGCAACGGACCAAAGTACGAAGGTGAATCATTAACCCTCGGTGATCGTGGTTATGTCGACGACATTCGTATTCCCGGCATGCTGCATGCTGCTTTGCATCTCACCTCGCACGCTCGCGCAAAAGTCCTGTCAATCAATACACAACCCGCTCTTGCATCTTCCGGAGTTCGTGCAGTCTTCACTGCAAACGATATTCCTGGTGAAACCTATGTAGGCATTATCTACAAAGACTGGCCCGTCATGATTCCCATCGATGGTTTCACTTCGTATGCCGGTGACGTTTTGGCAATCGTTGTTGCAGAAACGCGCGAAGAAGCTCGCATCGCCGCTGAGCTCATTGATGTTGAATATGAAGTGATGAAGCCCATCACAGATCCGGCTGCTGCCATTGCATCAACTGAAATTGCAGTCTGGAATACAAAAAACAACATATTGAGCACCAGCACCTACAGCCGGGGCGACGTTGAAATTGGTTTAACAAAAGCTCAACATGTTGTTCGAGAATCGTTCACCACACAGCGAATAGAACATGCCTTCCTCGAACCCGAAAGTACTCTCGCCGTCCCAAGCCTTGATGGTGAAGCGCGCAAGCTCCACGTATTCTCTGGGGGTCAAGGTGTTTGGGACGACCGAAACGACATCGCCCGCGTGTTGAACATCACGAACGATGACGTCACAGTGGAATTGGTGTCGAATGGCGGTGCGTTTGGTGGCAAGGAAGACATGAGCAACCAGGCTCATGCCGCTCTCGCAGCATGGTTGCTTAATGTTCCCGTGAAGTGCACTTTGAGCCGTGAAGAAAGCTTTCGCATGCACGCAAAGCGTCACCCCATCACGATGCACTACGAAGCAGGCTGCGACGACAAGGGAAAGCTCGTTGCTCTGCGCGTGCGCGCCTTGGGCGACAGTGGCGCTTATGCCAGCGTTGGCATGAAGGTAATGGAACGCATGGCAGGCCATGCCAGCGGGCCATATTTCGTCCCCAATATCGATGTTGAAGCTATTGCTGCTCGTACCAACAACCCCATCTGCGGGGCGTTTCGTGGGTTCGGAGCAAATCAAGCACAATTCGCCATGGAGGGCATTCTCGATCGTTTAGCGGCGCAGGTAGGTATCTCAGGATGGGATATTCGCAAGATCAACGTCATACAGCCCGGCATGGTGTGGGGTCCTGGTCAAATCATGGACGACGGGTGTCTTGGTGCCGAATTGTGTCTCGACGAAGTGCGTGAGGTGTACGACGACGCAATTCATGATGGCAAAGCTGTTGGTCTGGGATTAGGTCTCAAGAACTCTGGTCTCGGCAACGGCTTTAAAGAAATAACAAAAGCAGTTGTTCGTTTCTGTTCAGACGGCAGCGTTGAGGTACGACACGGTTGGACCGAAATGGGTCAAGGAATTCATACCGTTGCGCTGCAGGTGGCTGTGGAAGAGCTCGGCATCGACCCACTACGCATCAAGGTAATTGTCGACACCACACGCGAGCTTGGCTTGGGGCAAACCACAGGTTCTCGCGGCACCCTCATGGGGGCAGGCGCAGTGAAGGCCGCTTGTGAAGCGGCGCGTGCTGCACATTGCGCAATTGAAGTGGACCACGTTGGTGAATATCGAGTCGACTGGACCACGAAGTTAGGCGAACCCGGCGTCGAGAACCCCATCATTCACTCAACATTCGGTTATGCCGCGCAAGTAGTTGTGATGGACCGCACAACAGGTGCAATTGAAAAAGTTGTAGCTGCCCACGATGTTGGCCGTGCAGTGAACCCAATGCTGTGTGAAGGACAAATTGAAGGCAGCGTGCACATGGGCCTTGGCTACGCGCTGTCGGAACAGTTCCCGAGCGACCCAGAAACTGCATTTCCCACGAACACCACTTTGCGTTCACTCGGAATTTTGCGCCCGAAAGACATACCCCCCATTGAAGTCACTCTCGTTGAGTCACCTCAACCCAACTCCCCTTACGGCATTAAAGGTGTCGGAGAAATTGGTCTTGTACCTACTGCTGGAGCCGTAGCAGAAGCTTTGCGCAACGTTGATGGTGTGTGGCGCAACACGTTGCCCATGAAGCCAAAGGGCAGAGACGATGACTAACACGCACACCACCACTGGTCTTGTGTGCGCACATCATCACCTTTACAG
>Ga0194048_10000065_pt1 | contig 43862 bp, 31 predicted proteins | sample JunL225m_MetaG_FD_161685 | JGI IMG/M metagenome (GOLD analysis project Ga0194048, IMG submission 161685) | Anoxic zone freshwater microbial communities from boreal shield lake in IISD Experimental Lakes Area, Ontario, Canada - Jun2016-L222-5m | ecosystem: Environmental > Aquatic > Freshwater >...
CGAAGGCCATCTCGTCGCTGGCGTCGAGGCCGGCGAGCATGGCGTGGGCGGACTCGATGAGGCCCTTGACGCGCTTATGGTCCTTGGAGGCGTAGGAGAGGGTGAGGGCGTGGCCGATGGTGGGCACATAGGCTTGGTCGGTCGGCTCATTCGGCTTCGGCTCGATCCAGATCTCGACGTTCTTATCGTAGTCGAGCATCGCGTTGATCGTCTCGAGGAGGCGCTGGTAGGCCAGCTTGGCATCCTTGGCTTCGCGGATATACGTGCCTTCGCGGGCGAGCCAGAGCACGATGGCCTTGGAGCCGACGGCGTTGGCGATGTCGATGCACTTCTTGGTGCGATCCCAGGCGTAGGCGCGATCGGAGGCGCTGTTGGAAGTGTAGGCACCGTCGACGGTCTGGTCGGCGAACCACAGGCGCGGGGCGACGAACTCCGGGGTCAGGCCTTGGTTGGCGAGCATCGCTTTTACCTCGGTGGCCTTCTTCTGGATCTGATCCGGCTTCAGGTCATCCATGCCCGGCACGACGTCGTCGTCATGGAACTGCACGCCCTCGAAGCCGAGGGGGCGATAGAGGGCGAACTTCTCCTCGTGGGGGAAGGCCTTGCGGACGTCGCCGCCGAAGGGGTCGCCGCCCTCGCTGATGTTCCAGGGGCCGAAAGAGAATCGATACGTGACGGGGGTGCTCATGAGGAAAGGACTATTCTAACACCCGGTGCGGGAATCGCTACGCTGGGCGTCTCCCTTGGTGGCACTATCATCTCAACTAACCCCTTGCAGGTGGGGGTCTCTTTGATACGAATGACTCCATGAAAGCCATCCGCGAGAAGGTCGAGCTGCCCGAAGGGCACTCCTTCCGCGTCTTGCGCTGGTCGAAGACGCTCCGGGAGGTCGAGTGTATCCTCGGGCCAGGCCGCACGCAGCCCGTGCAGGGGGAGGGCAATCACTGGCACTTCCATAAGGAGATGGAACTGACCCTGTTCACGGGCGGGGAGGGCACGCGCTTCGTCGGTGACGCCATCGGCACGTTTGCGGCCGGCGATCTCGTGCTGCTGGGTGAGCGCTTACCCCATCACTGGCATACCTCGGGGGCGTCGGGTGGGCTTTCGATCCAATGGCATTTCCCGGAGAGCCATCCCGTCTGGGCTTTTCCGGAGAACCTCGAGTTGCGCGATCTCTTCAAGCGGGCCGAGCGCGGCCTGCATCTGCGTGGTCGGACCGCGACCGCCATCGCCACGCTCATGCAGGATGTCGCTCGCAGTAAGGGCGCCGGACAGCTGGCGGCGTTACTCCGTCTCCTGGCGGAGGTGGCCGACGCGCCGGAGTCGGATCTCGCGCTATTGTCGTCGCGTAGTTTCACGCTCAGCGCCGAGTCCCATTATCAGAAGGCCATCTCGAAGTCCGTCCAGCACCTCGTGGCGAACTTTCGTGACGAGATCCGGCTCGAAGACCTCCTGAAGATCTCCGGCCTGAGTCGCCCGACCTTCGCCCGGCAGTTCAAGCAACACTCGGGTCACAGTTTTAGCACTTTCGTGAACGAGCTACGCTTGCAGTCCGCCCGACGCGAGCTGAGGGATAGCGAACGGAGCGTCCTGGACATCGCCTTGGCCTGCGGCTTCCGCCAGGTGACCTTCTTTAATCGCCTGTTCAAGCGGGAGATGGGATGTACCCCGGTGGAATATCGGAAAAAGCAGCGGAGGAAGGGGAGGTAGAGGGGAGGGCTGAGTTGAGGACTGAGTGGAGGACTGAGTTGGTGGCTGAATTGATGACAGAGGCCAGATGGCAGAGCGCCTGAACCTGAACCTGTACCTGAGCAGCCGAACCTGAGACCCGACGGCCGAGACCTGGGACCTGAAAGAAATGCCCTCGCTCAACCGCGGCTGACCAAGGGTGGTCAGCCCTACCTTGGTTGCCGCCGGCAGCGTCGTAAGGGTCGCTAAGGGATAGTCCTCAGACGGAAGCTGGGGGCAGGGACGCTTATTAATATCGGAAAGCTCCTTCCGCTTCCCAGAATTTCCCCCAACCCCATGAAACTCCCCGCTCTCCTCCTGCTGGCTGCTGCTTCCATCTCCTTCGCCGCCGATCCGGCCCTCACGATCTACAACGGCGGTTACGCCGTGGTGCGTGAGACCTTGCCGATCGACCTCAAGTCCGGCGTCAATCAGGTCTCCTTCGCCGGCGCCACCGCGCAGGTCGAGTCCGACTCCGTCATCCTGCGCGACGTCGCGGGCAAGGCCGAGTTCCAGATCCTCGAGCAGTCCTACCGCAACGACCCCGTCTCCCAGTCGATGCTGCTGTCCCTCTTCGAAGGGAAGACCCTCGAGTTCAATCGTCGCGAGACCAATAAACCCGATCGCGTCGTCATCGGCAAGGTCGTGCGTAGCGGTTTCGTCCCCGGCGGCAACTTCGTCGAACCCATCATCGAGGTCGACGGCAAGCTCCAGTTCTCCCTCCCCGGTGAGCCCATCTTCCCGTCACTCGGTAATGATAACGTCCTGAAGCCTACCCTTAACTGGAAGCTCAACTCCGCCTCCTCCGGCAAGATCGACGCCGAGGTCGCTTACCTCAGCCGGGGTTTTACCTGGGAGGCCAGCTACAACCTCGTCGCGACCGAGAAGAGCGACGTCCTGGATGTCGTCGGCTGGGTGACGATGAACAATCAGAGCGGCATGACGTTCACCGACGCCAAGATCAAGCTCATGGCGGGCGACGTGAATCGTGTGCAGGAAAGCGTCTCTTTCGGGGGAGTCACCAAGGCGCGGGCGATGATGGCGATGGCTGCGGATGCCGTCGTCACCGAGAAGTCCTTCGACGAGTTTCATCTCTACACGCTCGGTAATCCGGCGACCTTGCGGGACAAGGAGACCAAGCAGGTCGAGTTTGTGCGTGCCACGGGCGTGAAGGCCGAGCGCATCTATGTCTTCGAGGGCGCCCAGCATTATAACCGCCGCGGGGTCTCCTCGACCGGCAAGGTCCAGGTCTATCGCGAGTTCAAGAACTCCGAGGCCAACAAGCTCGGCATTGCCCTGCCGAAGGGCAAGGTACGTTTCTATTCCCAGGACGGCGACCGACAGCTTGAGTTCGTGGGCGAGAACCAGATCGACCACACCCCGAAGGATGAGATCATTCGCGTGCTCACTGGCAATAGCTTCGACCTCACCGGCGAGCATCGCATGACGAACAACACCGAAGACGGTTCCAATCGCGTCGCCACGCAGACTTTCGAAATCAAGGTGCGCAACCACAAGAAGGAGCCGGTCGAGATCCGTGTGCTCGAGCACGCGACCCATGGCGGCAACTGGACGCTGACCGCCCAGAGCCAGCCGCATGAGAAGAAGGACGCCACCACCCTCGAATTCCGCGTCCCGCTCAAGCCTGACGAAGAGAAGGTCGTGACTTATACCATCCGTTACACGTGGTAACGGCGGTTGGCGGTTAGCGGTTGGCGGTTAGGAAGAGACAGCAACTCAAAGGGAGACCGGAGACGGGAGGTATGCTGCGGCTCATGGGTAGGGCGGTCATTGCCATGACCGCCGTTCGCAACCGAGCGCGCGTTGAGCCGGGCAAGGTCACCGACCTTTCCGATGTCCGTCCGCCCACGGACGTGATGGCAATCACGTCCCTACCTCGGGCCCCAGCCAATCATCCGGTCTCCGGTTTCCCTTTGCGGCGATTTATCCGCCAACCGCTTACCGCTAACCGCCACCACCTATCGTTTAAACTCCGGCAACAGCTCTGGCGTTGCTCCCGCTTTCGTGCAGACGAAGGCGGCGACGTCGACGGCGCGCTGATGGACGAGGGAAAGGTCTTCGCCGCGGAGTAGACCGATGGCCAAGGCGGCGGTGAAGGAATCCCCTGCGCCCACGGTGTCCACGACGGCGACCTTGGGGGCGGTCTTCTCATCATATTGACCTTTATGCCAGACGAGCGAGCCGGCGGCGCCACGGGTGAGGGCGACGGTGTGCAGGTCGAAGCGCTGGGCGACGGCGAGCATGAAGGCTTTCTCGTCCTTGGGGAGTCCGAGGAGGTCAGCGACCACGGGGACTTCGTCGTTGTTCAGCTTGAAGACGTTGGCGAAGCCGAGGGACGACTCGATGACCTCGCGGGAGAAGAAGTTCTGACGCAGGTTGACATCGAAGATGCGGAGGCAGTCGGCGGAGGTATTTTCGAGGAACTCGCGGACGGTGCGTCGGCTTTCCGGGGCACTTTGGGCCAAGGACCCAAAACAGACCGCCTGACATTTCTTGGCCAGCAGAGCCAGCGATGCGTTCCAAGCGATGTGATCCCAGGCCGGGTCGGCGGCGAAGACGTAGCTCGCTTGCTTGGCGGCATCGAGCGTCACCGTGACCGTGCCCGTCGGGTGTTCATTGCGCTGGAGCAGGAGGGTGTGGACGTTCTTGGAGGAAAGGGCAGCGAGGGCGTCGTCGCCTAGCGGATCCCGTCCAACCGCGCTGACGACCCAGGCGTCGCCGCCAAGGCCGGCGGCATGACAGGCGAAGTTCGCCGGCGCCCCGCCGAAGTGGGCCGCGTCCGGAAAGACGTCCCACAGCACTTCGCCGAGGCCGACGAGGTTAGGGCGGACGATTTCCGGATTCATGTCAGGGAGTCAGTCCAGTGTTACCCGAGATGTCCATGCCGGAGCATCCTTTGGCAGCCGGGATATCCCGGACCGGTCCTTCGAAGCGGTTACCTTGGATGACAATCTGTGAGCCGCCGGGCATGAAGGTCATGGCGTGCTGGGCGTTCGGGCCGCTGACAAATCGGTTATTTCGTAGGATGACGTTCCCGTAGGTTCCGCCGGGTTCGTAGGTGGTGAAATACATCTCAGCGTATTCCTCGTAGTCTCCTGTGAGGAAGCTGCGCCGTCCGCGCCGGGGGTCGGATTCGCACTTGGTCGTGTTATGCTCGAAGACGTTGTCTTCCATTGTGAGGTTGCGCGGCTGATTGATCCAGGAGCCACGGCCGCCGTTGCGGAAGGTATTCCCACGGACCACGACATCCGTGCAGGACTTCTCGATACTGACCACACGGGAGCCGTTGGTGCCGTCGACGATGTTGTTCGTGATGAGCGCCTGCTGGCAGAATTCCGCGAGGAAGAAGGCGCCCATGCGGGAGCCAGTGATCTGGTTACGGTCAAAGACGATACGGCGGCTCTTCTGGATGTGCATCGTATCGCCCAGGGCGCTCAGGGTGTTGCCCCGCACCTCGACGTCCTCGCAGCCGACGAGGTCGAGGGCGCCCTTGCCCGGACCGGCGCCATTCGGCGAGTAGAGCGCGAGGTGGGCGAAGAAAAGCTGCGTGATGAGCTTAGTCTTCGGTCCGGCAGAGGTCTGAAAGCGTATAGGGGCGCCTAAGGGCTTATCGGCGATGCGAACGTAAGTAGGGGTACTTTCCACGACGAAATACTGCCGGCCGCGGACGAGGTTCGTGGGAAGCGTGTCTCCAAAGAAGCAGAGGGAGTCATAACCGCGGGCGACTTCGAGTCCTTCGCGCACTTTCGAGACCGGCAGCAGCTTCGTGTTGGCTAAGAACACACGGTCGTCGCCCGCTTCCATGCGTAAGCCGTCTTTTACCAGATCGTTCCGGAAGTATTTCTTGGCATGGGCGTGCTCGGTCGCGCCGTATTCCTCAGGCCAGACCGTGATCTGCCACAGGTAGCCGTAATCCCACATATACTTACCCGTGCGTTCTAACCGGCAGTCCGTCACGCGGATGCCTTTCGCGTAGGTCAGGACTTCCTTCTCCGCGCCTTTCTTCTCGGCCCCGAGGACCGTGATAGCGGCGCCAGCCAGGCCGTCGGACTGGATCTTATCAAAGCGCAGGTTCTCCGTGCGTCCACCGTCGGACGTCGTGATCAGGATGCCGCGGGTGTTGACGTTGGGCTCCCAGGTATTATCGGAGCGCGACTGGTCGAAGACGTGGCCGACGAAGCGGCCGCCCTGCCAGGTCAGGTTGCGGATGTTCTCGCCTTGGAAGACGACAGCCCGGGCCTTGTCGCCCATGCGTTCAGGCAGTCTGAACGTCGCCCCTTCGGCGATGATCGTCAGGTCAGATTTCAGCGTGATCGGCACATTGCCGTCCAAGGCGTAGTCGCCCGGCGGGATGACGAGCGTATCGCCCGGCTTGGCCGACTCGAAGGCGCGTCTCAGGGAGGCGATGTCGCCGGTGGGGCTGACGCATCCGGTGAGCCATAGGACCCACGTGAGTGATAGGGCAAATAATCGCATCGTTCAGCTCCAGTATTGGGCGGTCTTGCGCTTGAGGAAGTCGGCGCTGCGGCGGAGCTGGTCGATGCCGTCGACGCCGTCTTCGATGCTGATCCAGCCATCGAAGCCGACGCGCTTCAGTTCGGTGAAGATGGCGTCGTAGTCGTTGAGGCCTTTGCCGATCTCGCCGTGGCGGAGGCGCTTGGCGTAGCCGGCGGCGCCGGCTTCTTCCTTCCGGAGGTCCTCGAGAGTGCCTTCGATGAGGTAGCGGTCCGAGGCGTGCATGGTGACGACACGGTTCGAGACGCGCTTGAGCAGTTCGATGGGGTCGTCGCCGGCGATGTACGCGTTGCTGGGGTCGTAGTTCACGCCGAAGCCGTCGGAGGGTAGGGCGTCCACCAGGGCGCAGAAGACGTCCATCTTCTGGGCGAACTCAGGGTAGAGCCAGAAGTCGTCCTTGTAGTGGTTCTCGAGGATGAGCGTCACGCCGCGTTCCTTGGCGTAGGGGATACAGGCGATGATGCTGTCGGCGGCGAGGCGCACGCCTTCGGCGTCGGTGAGCTCGGGGCGACGCTGGCCGCTGAGGACGCGGCAGTAGGAACCGCCCAGCGCGTGGGTCATGTCGATCCAGCGCTTCTGCTTGGCGACCTCGGCGTCGCGGAAGGCTTTATCCGGATGCGTGAAGTCGGGCGAACAGCACATCATCGGGATGGACATCCCGAGGTCGGCGACCTGACGGCGGAAGACCGGCCAATTGGATTCGTCGGCCATCTCGAGGAAGCCCGCGTAGAACTCGAGGCCCTGGACGTCGAGCGTGGCGGCGAGGGCAAACCACTCGGAGAGCTTCATCGTGCCGTCTTTGCAGAGGGCATGCATGTAGGCCTTCGGGAAGGCGGCGATCTTCGGCATGGTCAGGCTTTCTGTCCCGGCAGGCTTTCCGGATCTTTCGGCGGATTGCGTCCGATAAAGGGGTGTTGTTCTAGGTCGACAACCGTTCCGCTGATCGGGCCAGCTTCGTCGGCGAGCCAGTAGATGGCGGCGGCGGCGATTTCTTCGGGCGTGATGAGGCGACCCGAAGGCGCGTAGACGCGGGGCAGGTCGGCATACCAGTCGTCCTTGAGGCCGTGCGACTGCTTACGCTTGGATTCGTTCTCCGTGAGTACCCAGCCCGGGTTGATCTGGTTGACGCGGACGCCATTGAGGCGATGCAGCGTATCACCGAGATTGCGGGTTAGAGTCATCAGGGCGCCCTTCGAGACGCTGTAAGGGAGGAGGTTCGGTTCGCCTGAGTAGGCGTTGACGCTGCCGATGTTGAGGACCGCGCCGTGGGTCTTGGACAGGTGGGGTAGGGCGGCCTGGATGAGCAGGAACGGGACGACCGTGTTCACCGCGAGCATCTTGTGGAAGAAGGCGGCATCGGTGGTCTGGATATTGCCTTGGGCGACCATCGCCGCGTTGTTCACCACGCCGTCGAGCTTGCCGTAGGTCTTCACCGCAAGGTCGACCAGGCGTTGCGGGCAGCCCGGGGACATCAGGTCTTCGATGTGGACTACGCCGTTGGCCGCGCCGATCTCGGCGAGGGTCTCGGCGGCGAGGTCCTTCTCGAGTCCGTGGAGGATGACCTTGGCGCCTTCGCGCACGCAGCGCTTGGCGATAGCCTTGCCGATGCCGGTCGTACTGCCGGTGATGAGGATGACTTTATCTTGCAGGCGCATGGTCAGACGGGCTTGAGGACGGATTTCACGACTTCGCCCTTGTGCATCTTCTCGAAAGCGGTGTGCCAGTCGGTGATGGGCCAGACGCCGCCGATGATCGGACGGACGTCGAACTGGCCGCTGGCCATGAGGGCGATGACGCGTTCCCAAATCGGCCAGTTATGGCTGAAGCTGCCCTGGAGCGTGATGTTCTTCTGCACCAGCGGGTCGAGGTTGAAGCCGAGCGGCTGCGGCCCCCACCCGACCTTGCTGACCCAGCCGGCGGGGCGGACGATATCGAGGGCGATCTTCAAGGTCGCGGAGGCACCAGCGGCGTCGATCACGCCATCGCAGCCGAGGCCGTCGCGCTGCTGGGCCCACGGCTTGGCGTCGCCGATGATGACTTCGCAGCCATACTGTTTAGCGATGGCGAGACGATGGGCGTCCTGTGGGAGGCCGACGATGGCGACCTGGGCGCCGCACTGCTTGGCCATGGCGGCGCAGAGGATGCCGATCGTGCCGGGTCCGAGGACGACCACGCGGTCGCCGGGCTCGATGCGGGCGTTCTTTACGACAGCGTTATAGGCGACGCAGCAGGGCTCGGTCAGGCAGGCTTGCTCGAAGGGCAGGGCGTCGGGCACCGCGTGCAGGATGCGCTGCGGGACGCGGACGTATTTGGTCATCGCTCCGTTGACGCCGTAACCGAAGCCCTTGCGGGTCGGGTCGAGGTTGTAGAGCCCGCGGCGGGTCATCGGGTTGTTCGCCGAAATGACCGCAGCGGTCTCGCTGACCACGCGGTCGCCTTCCTTCCAGCCTTCGACCTTCTTGCCCAGCTCGACGATGCGGCCGGCGAATTCATGGCCGAGGACAACCGGGTAGTTGACCGGCCAGGAGTGGTCGGCGGTCCACTGGTGAAGGTCGCTGCCGCAGACGCCGACGTTGGCGACTTCGAGCAGGACATCTTCTTCACCGATGGTGGGACGGGCGATCTCGCGGACTTCGACGGAGCCCTTTTCGGGGGCGAAATTGACGACGGCTGCGTTATTCATGAGAGAGTATGGAGTGTAGAGTATGGAGTATAGGGGGAAAGTTAGCGGCCGACTTTGACGTCACCGTAGGCGTGGACCTTCTGGCAGATGAGGCGCAGGGAGGACTCGAGGTCGCCCGAGGCGGTCTTGAAGGCGTCGGCGTCGATGGTCAGCGGGGCGCCGAGGACGACGAGCGGGGCGCCGTATTCCGGGCAACGCACGGCCTGTTCGAGGGTGAGGCCACCGACGGCTTGGACGGGGACATTGACTGCCTGGACGACTTCTCGGAGCTGGTCCATCGGGCTGGGCATGCGGAGTCCGCGGGCGGCGATACCTCGGCGTTCGTCGTAGCCGATGTGGTGGATGACGAAATCGCAGCCCAGGTCTTCGCAGAGCTTGGCGCCGGCGACCATGTCGGGGCAGCCGAGGTTATCGCCCATCACCTGGACACCATGGTCGCGACCGGCCTTCACGATGACCTTCAGGGTTTCTTCGTGGGCGCGGGCCATCACCACCACGTGGGTCGCGCCGGCCTTGGCCATCATCTCCGCCTCGAGGTAACCCCCGTCCATCGTCTTCAGGTCGGCCACGATTGGGATGTTCGGGAAAGCCTTCCGCAGGGCGCGAACGCCGTGGAGTCCTTCGGCTAAAATGAGAGGGGTGCCTGCTTCTAACCAATCGACCCCTGCCCGCATTGCCATCGCGGCTGTTTCGAGGGCCTCGTCGATGTTCGTGAGGTCTAGGGAGATTTGGACAACGGGCTTCATGCGAGTAGGGCAATATTGTTGACTGTAACCTTCGGGGCAAATCGGTTTTAGATAATAGTGACAGGTGTTTAACCTATTAAGTCTCGCCAGTCCTGATTTTTTATCACCCCATACCGACTTTATGCCAAAAGCGTCACTCAGCCAAGCCGAGCTCCTGCAGAAGCAGAAGGAGTACCTGCGCGAGGTGGTCATCGACGTGGAGACCATGGCAATCTTCGATTCGCTGCCAGGCTTCCTGTGCTTCCTGAAGAACCGCTCTGGCGAGCACCTGTATGCGAGCGGACTCTGGACGACTCGCCACGGTTTCCGTGAAGCCTGGGAGATGCTCTTTAAGACGGACCAAGACCTCACGCCTGGCGCGATGGCGGAGTCGTATCTCGCCGACGACGCGATCGTCTATCGGACCGGCAAGCCGGTCTTGGATAAGATCGAGATCTGCCTCGATGCGGTGGGGCTCCCCGACTGGCACGTCACGAGCAAGTATCCCGTCCGCAATCGAAAGGGCGAGATCATCGGCATCCTGGGCATCTCTCGCGTCTGCATGGGGCAGGCCCCCGTCGCCTCTTTGAACGTCAAGATCGGTCCGGCGACGAAGATGTTGCAGGAGAACCTGCTCGAATATCCTTCGGCCCAGGTCCTCGCGGACGCGTGCGATCTTTCCGTCCGCCAGCTGCAGCGTCGCTTCACCGATGCGCTGGGCCTTTCGCCTCGCGATTACTGGATGAAGTGTCGTATCCGCGCCGCCTGCGAAAGCATCATCAAAGGCGAAGAGAAACTCGGGGCCTTGTCGATGCGCCTCGGCTTCTGCGACCAAAGTAGTTTCACCGCCCAGTTCCGTCGGCATACAGGCGTGACCCCGAGCGCCTTCGCGCGGGGCAAGAAGTCGCTGAAGTAACCTTAGAGCCGGCGGAGGATGCAGCGGCAGGGGGCGCCGTCGCCCTTGGCGATGCGGATCGGCAGGCAGATCATCTCGTACCGGCCCGGCTTGGCCTTCGCGAGGTTGAGCCCTTCGATGATCCAGACCTTCTTGCCCAGCAGGATGTGATGGGTCGGGACGGAGTCTTTGTGAAAGCCCCCGACGCTGAAGTAGTCGATGCCCACCGTGCGGATACCTTTGTCGACGAGGTATTGGGCGGCTTCCTTGGAAACGTAGACGAAATCCTTATCGAAAGATTTCTTCTTCCAGCTCACCTGCGAGTTACGCGTGCGGAAGAGGATACGCTCTCCGTTCTTGAGCTTCAGCTTGGCCAGTTCGGCGGGCTTGATGGATTCTTGGTCCTTGATCTCGACGACGCGGCAAGGGCCGATGACGGCTTCGAAGGGTAGGTCGTCCATCGTGCCGAGGCCCTTGAGGAAGTGCCAAGGGGAGTCCATGTGCGTCCCGGCATGGGTGTTCAGGTTGAAGACCGAGACGTTACAGACGTCGCCCTTGGCCAGCGCCGCGTGCGGTTTGATCAACGTCGGCGGATTCCCCGGCCAGCTGTGCATCCCGTTGGCGAACGGGATGGTGACGTCGATCCAGGCGGATTTGCGAGAGGGCATGGCGCTGTGTTAGGTGCAAAGGTGCAAAAGTGCAAAGGTGAACGCGTGCGGAGCACGCGAGGGGACACGTGGGCATGGTGACAAGTGGACACGGGGAGAGTCAGGGCTCAAGGGGAGACCGGAAGCCGGGAGTGATGCTGCGGATGCATGAGGTAGGGTCGGCACTGCGTGCCGACCTAGGGGTTCCGGCCGCCGCATGGTGGCCGGAGGTAGGGTCACGACTACGTCGTGACCGGGCGCGGCGTAGCCACGCCCCTACCAGGCGTTCACCATGCGGCGAACGGGCTAGGTCGCCACGCAGTGGCGACCCTACCTCAGGCATTCCCGCTTGGCTTAGCTGAGTCCGACCTCAGTGTCCGCTTACCCCTCCCATGCGTATCCTTCCTATCCTTGCCTGCTGTTTCGCCCTGTCGGTCGTGGCTGAAGATAACTTCGGCACCCTCGTGTTCTCCGATGACTTTGAGCGTAAGGAGACCCAGAAACTGAAGGACGAACCGGGCAACGGCTGGAACACCAGCAGTTCCTGGAGCGCGAAAGGCAACAAGGAGGTCGATCTCGTGGACGGCACGATGTACATTTACATCCATCCGGAAGCCATCCACGCGGTGGATGTCGGCCACGCCTTCCAGTTCATCGACGGCACCGCCACGATGCGTTTCAAATTCCATGAGGCGAAAGACACCCTCATGTTGAATTTCGCCGACTTGACCCTGAAGGAAGTGCATGCCGGACATCTGTGCGCGGCGACCTTTGGATCCAAGAAAGTCACGCTCCAGGACATGAAGACCGGCGGGATGTTCTTGAAGTACTACGATGCCCGCAAGGCCGGTAAGCTTTCCAAGGAAGATGCGGATATCATCAAGACCAAGGCTAAGACCATCCCCGCCGACATCAGCGTGGGCGAATGGCATTCCCTGAATGTCACGATCCTTGGCGATACCATGACGGCGTCCGTGGATGGTAAGCTCATCGGCAGCTTCAGCTCTTCCGGCATCGCCCACGAAACCAAGCAAGTCCTGCGTCTCCTCGTGTCGAACAAGGTCACGCTGGACGACGTGAAGTATTACCGGAAGAAGTAAGGAGCTACGGAACGGGTAGGGCGTGCCGGCTTGGTCAGTCCCGGGCGAGGGGGCCGCTCGCCCCTATCTCTTGCTGGGCGCCGCAACCTCGGTCACGAAGACTGCGGTGTTAGGCGAGTGTCCCGAGTAGAAGGCGAGGTAGTGCGTATCCTTGATGAACGTAGCGTTGATATTGCCCGCCTCGGTGGGGTCTTCGCTGCCGACGGCGATGGCCTCGGAGGAGGGCCAGCTGAGGGGGTGGTCGAAGATGGCGGTCGGGTCGGCGACGCGTCGGCGGAGGATGCCGCCTTTGCCGCGCTGGTAGTAGTAATTGCTGACGAGACCGGTCTTCGCGTCGAGCACAAGGCTGGGCGTCGAGCCCATCACTTCGCCGATGTTCGTCTGGGCTTTCTTCCAGGTGACGCCGTAGTCGGTCGAGGTCAGTTGGTGCTGGGAGCGGGCCGTCGTGCCGCCGCCCCAGACTTCGCAGCGTCCGATGGCGAGGATCTTGCCGTCGCCGAGATAGACCGCCGAGGGTTCGGTCGGCCATAGGGCCTTCGTCAGGCCGGATTCCACGGTCGTCTGCTTCCATGTGAGCCCGTTGTCGGCGCTCGTCAGGGTGCCCCACGAATGATCGGTCCCGTCCGCGTAGCCGCCGGCGAACCAGAGGCACATCAGGCCGGTCTTGGGCACGGTGAAGATGTCGGTGATCTGGACAGGCGCCGGCGAAAGCTTCGGGGTGGTGATCAGCTTGAAGTTCACGCCATCCGTCGTGCGATAAAGATCCTGCAGCCATTCCTTGCCGACGCGGCGGACCCAGAAGAGGGCGGAGCCGTCGGCGTCGAGGCCTTTGCCGACCGGGACTTCGCCGAAGCCAGGGGTGTCAGCGACGACTGTCTCGGGTGTCCAGGTGCGTCCGCGGTCGGAAGAGGTGCGCGCATAAGTCAGGCGAGCGTCTTCGCCGATGGTGTGACCCGAGCCGCGGCTGTAGACGCAGACGAGCTTATCGCCGATCGCCTGGATCATTGGCCATGAGTTGTAACCTTTCACGTCTTCCACGAGGAAGGCCTTGGGCGTGGCGGGCAGGGGGGTGACCTTGACCAATGCGAGACCGGTCGGGCGTTTGAACGTATTGGCGGGGTCCTTCGGCTCGCGCTGGATGCGGACGTTCAGCGGGGCGCCGCCGACGACGCGGTGATAGGACTCCAACACGATGGTGCGGGTGACGAAGGGCTTGGTCGGCACGGGGGTACGAACCGGATTGCCGACATAGCCTTTAGCTGCCGGGGTGTTCTCCAGCATCTGCGAGAGGTGGACGCGGTAGACGTCTTCGAGGCCTTGTTCCTTGGCGGGTTCTTCCGTCGTGACCACGATCTCGACTTTGACCGCGGCGCAATCCGTCGGCAGGGCGACCAGGCCCGCGACGGACTGGCCTTCGGTGCCTCCGGAAAGAGACCAGACGGGCAGGTGGCTCGCTCCATCCGTCATCGTGACCAAGGAAGGCTTACCCGTCGCGATCGTGAGCTGCGAAGCCGTGAGCGTGAGCGGGGTCGTTTCGGCGGCGACTTCCGATGCTATCATCGACAGGAGGGCGAGGATGGGCAGCAGCGCTTTCATGGGGTGGGTCGAGTGTCGGTCCGTTGGCACCGAAGGCAAGCGTGAGCAAGGGTAGGGTCGGGGCCGCGTCACGACATGAGAGTTTCTAGGGCAGCACCGCGTGCTGTGCCTACCTCGATGCAGCTAGGTCGTGACGCGGTCCCGACCCTGCCTACCTCGAAAAACTCACCTTTGCCGGGTGGGCGAGGGAGTTCCAACAGGCATCCAATAGCTTGGCGTCGGGTTCCCCGTCGGTGACGATGAAGCGGTAGCGGGTGACGTAGGGCTTGCCGGGCTGGATCGAGAACGCACCGAGCTTCTGCGGGACGATCGAGAAGTAGGGCATGTCAGGATGCAGGCGGAGCGGCATCGGGAAGCGGAAATTATCGGGATACCCCAGGACCGCGGTACCGGAAATGCCGGCGGAGGTCTTGCCGCCGAGGTAGCACCAGCGGGCGCGGGTGCCATCAGTCTGCTTGCGGTCGCTGAGGCCCTCGGAGGTCAGGTAGCGTGCGCCGTCCTTGCCGTTCCATTCGTCGGGGCCGCGGAGGCCGAAGCTGCCGTAGTGATACTCCGGCAACTCGACCGGCGAATCGGTGGCACAGGCCTGCGTGGTCGTCAGGTCGAAGACGCGGAGGGGCTTGGGCGCGTAGGACACCGCGTAAGCCGTGACGGACCAGCGATCGACCAGGGCGGTGATGGGCTTGGTGCCCGAGAGGTCGTTCATATGCATCACTGCTTCGAAGCCGCCGTGGACTTCGCCGGACCAGAGTCGCCCTCCCGCAATCCATTGTTCTTCGCCTTTCTTCGCCTGCATGTTCCAGAAGTCGGTGTGTCTTCCTTGGAAGGTGACCTTGGTGAAGGGCGTCCAGATGCCGTGGTGATGCGGATGGTTGGCGGGATAGTCCCCGGTCACGATGGCGCCGGACGGCGAACGGACGGGGTGCAGGTAGCCGGCGCGCAGGATCTCATCCTTGATGTCGGCGCGGGGCTTCTTGGTCTTATCCGTCCGGAAGTTGAAGACTTCCTTGCCGTCGATCGACAAGGAGAGTCCGTCTTCCCCGGGGCCTACCTTCACCGCATGCGGCTGGGCGCTAGCGACCGTCGCTACCTTGAGCGTGAGGCTGGTGTTGGCCGGCAAGAAGCCGATGACGAGGGTGCTGCTCTCGTCGTCCTCCGCCTGCAGGTCGTATTCCCGGCCTGCGGCGTCCTTCGCGGACAGCACGTCGCCCGTGCAGCGTGGCACCTTGGCGTTCACGACCAAGGCGGCGCGGTCTACGGGCGCGGGCGCGATGGTGATCGTCTGGGCGGAGACCTCCGCTAGGAAAAATGAGAGGAAGAGGAAGTGGCGCATCGCGGATCACTTCTCTGACGTCTTCGCCAACGCGTCGAACTTGGCGAGTTCCTCGGCGGTCAAAGCTCGGTCGAAGACGGCGACGCCGCCGATCCAGCCGGTGAAGCCGACGCTGCGGGAACTGTGGATGACGCGGCCGATCGTGAAGGGCCCGCCGGTGCCGTCGTTCTTGGGCTCGTAGATGCCGTGCGGATACCACCAGGGGTTGAGGCGGAGGGAAATCAGTTCGCGTTCGGTCTCCTGGCCGGCGAGGAGCGTGACCTTGACCTTGGTGTAGGCGTATTCGCGGAGTTCGACGCGCTTGGCTTCCTTCTCGCTGAGCACGGTGACCTTGACGGGCTTGTCCTCCGGCGGGTTGTAATACTGGTCGGCCGGGAACTTCTGGTCTTCGCCTTCCTGAAGTCCGGGGATCTTGGCGAGACGGCCCTGCAGCCAGGCGTTGGCGGCGTAAGAGAGCAGGCGATCCTTCTGCGGGTTATCCAGCCAGCGGTCGCCGCTCTGGCCGTTGAGCCAGCCGGTGATCTGCTGGGTCTTGCTGTCGAAGGTCATCGCGAACGTCTGCCAAGATTTGGCCAGCACCTCGGCGGGGGCGTCGGCCGGAACCTTCGGCGACAGGTCGGCGGAGTTGCACTTATGCAGCGCGTACTTGTTCGTGAACGAGCTGGCGCCGTTCTCGGAGACGTGGCCGCAGGCGGAACCTTCCTTGTTCAGGCCGGCGAAGAGGGCGTATTGACGCTGTCCGCGTTCGACCTTGGCGATCGACTCGGTGGTCTTCTCCTTGAGGTCGGTGCCTTCGTGCCAGATGCCGGCGAGCGCGTGGTTGCCGCTCTCGCGGATGGCCCAGACGACGATCGTGATCGATTTGCCGGCGCCCTTGATGTCGAGCGGTGAGTCATGCAGGCGGGCGCGGGGGACGAAGAGAACGGGGCGGAAGTCGGGATTGGTCTCCGCCTTGATACGGATGGCCTGACCGAACGGACCGGCGCCGAGCATCGGGAAGTCCGCATAGGACGCGTCAGGACCGGCTTGCCAGAGGTCTTTCACGTAGTTGCCTGCATCCAGCGGGTAGTCGTCTTTGGCGCCGGCCGGCACGTGGGCGGTGAAGCGCTTGCCCGGGGCTTCACGTTTGGTGAAGTCCCAGAAGGCGACGAGGCCCGGCGTATTGGTTACCGTCGCGACGCGATCTTGAACGGTCTCGGCGGCGGCGGAAAGGGTGAGCGCTGTGAGCAGTAGGGCGGGGGTGAACCGGAACATGTGAGAAATGAAGGGAAAAGGTGTTTTAAAGCCAGAGTATAGAGTGCCGAGCATGGAGTATGGGCAGGGTGAGCGAGGGCTCTCAACCCTGCCTGGCAACAACGTAAAAATAGCCAATCACGACGGACTTCGCCGCTTGGTTTAATTCAAACGGATTGGTCCGAATTTAGGCATGGTGTCCGGAGAAGGGAAGCGTTCGTCCAGGTGGCCTTCGGTGTATTCCTCGCGCGGCACGGCGTCATCGGGCCAGTTCATGGGTCGTATCCGGATGATCCTCCCCGGACGAGCGCCCTCGATGATCTGGGTGACCTTGATTTTGATTTGGATTCCGCTGCTACCCAGGGGAACGTCTTTCTCCTGCTTCATGACATCGAGGATGGGGCCGGAGTTGGCCACCAAGGTTTCCGTGACGGTCCCATACGCATGCTTCAGATTGAACTCGGAAGCAGCGAACTGTCCGTTGATGCCTTTCTTGAAATCGGCATAAAGGGAGGGGTCCATGCCGCCGAACAAGGTGGCGGTCACGGTGGCCTCACCGAACTTGCCGTATTCGACGGCATCCACGTAGGCGGGCATCCAGCGGCACCGGATCAGCTCCCGATGCGCTTCGGTCTGGCGTAGGGAGGCACGCTGCATTGCATTCACGTCCAGCCAGATGTCGGAGATATGAAGTCGATTGCCCGTTCGCCGAGTCCAGTTTCCATCCGGCTTCCAAGTGAGGCCCAGATAGACATCCTGCCCGTCGAGGCCTTTTTTCCCGTCGGCCGGCCAGATGCCCTCGGCGATCAGGTCCGCGAGCCCGAGCTGCTCGCGACCGCGCCACAAACGGGTGGCGGCATCGATGCTCATCTGGCATTCGACTTCCTTGCCTTCTCCGCCTGTCTTCGCTTCCCGATGGGCGATGATCATCCCTTGCATGCCGCCCTTGAGGGTCACCTCCTTGAGTTTCCAGACCTTGCCCTCCCGTAGGCAGAAGCTGGGCTCGTCTTCCAGCAGGATGGCGTGGTTCTCGGCGGGTCGGGTCACGCTGGGTTGGGTGACGACCGGGACGGAGGAGAGCTTGGGGTCCGGTGGCAGATAGAAGCGGCCATGCATCATTGTGCCGAGCGGGATGTCCCGGAGGTCCGCGGGCGCGCCGTGATGGCGGACGATGCCATACGGGAGCATGGCGAAGGGTTGCGGAGCGGTGGAATGCATCAGCTCTCCGCCGGTCACGCGGATGCTGCCTCGTCGATTGGCATGGTCCACGAACATGAGTTGCCCGTCGTAGGCTTTGGCCTTTTCCGGAGGGGGGAACTTGCCGGCCTCAGGACGGAAAGGCGCCGATGCCTGTTCTTGGTTCATGGTGCCTGGTGCTTTGTCGGCCGCAAAAGCGCAAACTCCCAGCAAACCAAGAACTACGAACGAAGAACAACGAACTATGAACCAGTCTTTTGTTTTGTTCATAGCGCGACGACCTTATTGCTGTCGCCGAAGCGGTCGATCTCCACGCCCATGCGCTGGGCCATGAGGAGCAGGAGATTGCTCATATGGGCGTCCGTATTCACCGGGCGGCTGCAGACCTGGTAGTGGGCGGTCGTGAGCCCGCCATCCTGGCCGAAGGTGTAGCCCTTGAAGGTGGTGGCCTTGCGGTTGAAGTCGAGGTGGGTGCCATGGCGCAGGCCGAGGTCCTTGCCGCCGGCGAGCACGAGGGGCAGGTTGGCGTTGCCGTGGCCATGTCCGTAGGTCATGCCGCTGCCGAAGAGCGACATCGTCGAATCGAGCAGGGGCTTGCCGCCGAAGTCTTTGGTCTCCGCAAGCCGGCTGAGGAAGTAGCTGTACTGCTCGATGGCGAAGGTGTCGTAGTTCGTGAGCTTCTCGATGTAGCCGGGGTCGCCTCCGTGGTGGCTCAGTTGGTGGCGAGATTCAGTGATGCCGATCTCCGGGATGGCGAAGGCGGCGCCTTCACCGCCGAGGCTGAAGGTGGCCACGCGGGTGGTGTCCGTTTGGAAGGCCAGCACCATCAGGTCGTAGACCGTGCGGAAATAGTCGCCGGCCTTGGTGGGCTCGATGTCACGGTTGGTCCGCTTGCGGTCTTCTTCGGAGATCTTCGGCAGAGGAGTATCGAGCCAGATGTCGGCGCGGCGGGTGCGGATCTCGGCTTCGCGGACGGAGGTGAGGTATTGGTCCATGCGGCCCTTGTCTTCGGCGCCCATCTTCTTTTCGAGCCGGCGGACTTCCGTGAGGTTGGCGTCGAGCACGCTGCTTTTATGGCGGAGTTCGCGGCGTTGGGCGGACTTGCCGTTCTTCGGCTCTTCGAACAGGGAGGCGAAGATCTCGCTGCAGCGGCGCATCGCTGGGAGGCGGACGCCGTCGGCGGTCCAGGCGAGGGATTCCTGGTTGAGTGCGATCTCCATCGAGCTCGTGCGGGTGTGCTGGGCGGTGATCTCGGCCATCTTCTGGTCGACGGAGATCGTATTGCGGTCCGTGGGGCCGAGTTTACCGCCGGTCAGCCAGGCGTTGATGCACTCATGGTGGTGGCCGAGGCTGCCGGCGTGGTACAGACCGCTGATCGGGGTGATCGACTGCCGATGCTTCTCGAGCGGCTTGAGGGAGCGGGAGAACTGGTAGTCCGGCCCGTCCTTGGTGATCTGGTAGTTGAGCGAGTGGACGCCGTTGGCCAGGTAGATGAAGGCGCTGCGCTTAGGCGTGGCGGTCATCTTCTCCGAGGCGCGTAGCGGGAGCATGCACTCCAGCATGGGGAGGGAGATGAGCGCACCCATCGCACGCAGGGCGTGACGGCGGTCGATGAGCCAGGATTGGGAGAGGTAGTTGGCCATTGTTTTGTTTAAAGGTTATTAGTTCTTAGTTCTTCGTTCATCGCTTGCGCATCAGTTCCGACGACGCGACGGCACGCACGATATCCCGAAGACGATAGTCATGCTTCTTCGTTTCGGCGACGATGGCGTCGATGTCCTGCTTGTCGTCGAAGGTAAGTACGCGACGCAGGGCGTAGGTGCAGAGGTGTTCGACGAAGGCCTTGGCGACGGCGTCCCGGTCGGCAAGGAGCAGTTGTTTGAAGCCGGCGGAGTCCTTGAAGGCACGACCGTCCGGCAGTTCCCCTGCCGGATTGATTGTCGGGTCGGCGCCGGTCCCGGCCGGGACTTTCTCGACGCTGCGCCACTGACCAATCGCGTCGTAGTTATCCCAGGCGAAGCCGAGCGGGTCGATCTTGGCGTGGCAGGCGGCGCAATTGGGGTTCTTGGAGTGCGCGGCCAGTTTGTCGCGCAGGGAGGCCTTGGGACTTTGAGGCGTAGGGGGTTCGATCGCCGGCACGTTGGCGGGCGGCGGAGGGGGCGTCTTGCCGAAGATCGTCTCGCTGAGCCAGACGCCGCGGTGGATCGGCCGATGGCGGGTGCCGTCGGAGGTCAGGCCCAGGACCGCGCCCATCGTCAGCAGGCCGCCGCGATGGTCCTCCGGCTTGAGCGAGACACGTTGGAAGCCGGCCGTCTTTGGTTCGGGAAGTCCGTAGAATTCGCAGAGGCGCGCGTTGGCCATGGTCCAGTCGGAGTCGATGAAGGCGTCGACGGACAGGTTCTTGGCGAAGACTTCGCGGAAGAACTCCACCGGCTCGGCTTTCAGGCTGGTCTCCAGCCAATGCTCGTAAGCTGGATAGAGTTTCTTGTCGGGTGGGAACATGCCGACGCGGTGCAGTTGCAGCCACTGCCGGGCGAAATCGTCGACGAAACGATCGGCTTTGCCGTCCGTGAGCAACCGATCCACTTCATTGCGCAGACCTTCCTCGCTGAGTTTACCATCTTTGGCCGCAGTGAAGAGGCCGTCGTCGGGCATGGAGCTCCAGAGGAAATAGGAGAGGCGCGAGGCGAGTTCTGGCTGGGTGAGTCGTTCGCGGGCCACCTTGTCGCCTTCGACGAGGTAGATGAAGTGCCGGGAAGTCAGCACGCCCTGCAAGGCGACCCGATAGGCGTCGGCCAGCTTCTCGCCCGCCTTTCGCTCGGCGCGGTAGGATTGCATATACAGCTCCAGTTCATCTTTTTTCACCGGTCGGCGCCAGGCGCGTTCGGCAAAACGCTGCAAAAACTCCGCGACCACGTCGGGCGTGGCGTTGTCGGGCGGCAACAGTCCCTGGCGTCGGGCTTTTTCTGCCTCCGACACCAGCGGCCCCTCCCACTCGATCCAATCAAGGAGCACCAGCGAGTAAAGCCCGTTGCCTTTGTCGTCAAACAGCTGCGGGAACGCCGGAGCCGTCAGCATGGTCTCGCTGCTGTGGGTGAAAATCGTGCTCGGGCGGAGCCGGTTGAAGTGCGTCCCGCTCAGCTGATGGCTGGCTTCCAGGCTGAAGCGCAGGCCTGCCGGCAGATCGAGGTACAGCTGCGATTCATAGACCTCGGGGTGGTCTTCCGGGGCGGTGATATCCATGCCGAGGAGACGGGTGGCCATCCCGCTTTCACCCTCTGCCGGGATGCCGATGGTCAGGTGGGCCGGCTGGCCGCCAGGAGGGCGGATGCCGCTGCCCTTGATGCGGACTTTATAGAGACCGCTATGTTCCGGACCTATGCCTTTTCCGAGCCACCCAGTGGAGAGGGCTACAGGTCCGTTGCCCGTGTAAGCGCCAGGGTAGATGAAGCTGCGCAGAGGGCGCGTGATGCCGAAGCGGTCCAGTATCGCCTGCTGCCACTTCCCGCCATCGGGAAGCAGCTCCTTTGCGGTCTTGCGTACTTTGCGCGTCTCGACGCCCGCCGTGGTGAAGGCGCGATCGAGCACGACGCCCGCCGCACGGTAATAGCGGTCCACGTGCGACGGCGAAAGCGAAAGCTCCGACCCGATGCGCTCGAAGCCGTGCCAGCGGGTGTCTTCGTTCAACTCCCCTTGCTTGGCGGGATCATAGCGCACGCCGAGCAGGTCATAGACGGTGTTCTGATACTCCTGACGGCTCAGGCGATAATGCGACACCACCGGCCGTGCCGCCTGACGCGACGCGCGGCCTTCCTTGAGAGCTCCGTCCAGGCTCGTGACGAAGACGGCGATCTCCGCCTGCGTCGGCTTAGGTTCTTTGTCCTTCTTTGGAGGCATCTCGCCCGAGTTCACGTTCTCCATCGCCTCGGCCCAATGATGGGTGTCGAGGCCGAGTTTGAAATCGCGTGAGAGCTTATCGAAGCGCAGATCACCCTTTTCCTTCTCGGGGCCGTGACAGCGGACGCAGTGCTTCTGGAGGAAGGCTTCGTATGGCTCCACCGCGCGGACGATGCTGATCGGGCTTAGGCTAAGGGTGATTAGCGCAAAGGCTCGGGAGAGATATCCCAGATAGGGCATGGTGCGGGGCAGGAAAGGAGATGAGGCGTTAGGGGCGAACGCTGTGGCTACTTATGGGACAGTCGGAAGCAGGGTCAAGTTCCCTGCCTTTCCTTGCAATTAATGTAAGAACTAAGAACTAAGAACCCAGAACTAAGAACAACGAACTCCTTTACGCTAAGATCTCCTTAATCACGTGCCCGTGCACATCCGTAAGGCGGCGGTTGGCGCCGTTGTGACGGAAGGTGAGTTTTTCGTGATCGAGGCCGAGAAGGTGAAGGACGGTGGCGTGGATGTCGTAGCCTTGGGTGAAGTGCGAGCGGTCCGCGGGCTTGAAGCCCCATTCGTCGCTCGGACCATGGGTGACGCCACCCTTGATGCCGCCGCCGGCGAGCCAGTTGGTGAAGACGAAGGGGTTATGGTCACGCCCCTTGCCGCCCTGGGCGCAGGGCATGCGGCCGAACTCGGTGGTCCAGAGGATGAGGGTATCCTCGAACATGCCCCGGTCCTTGAGGTCTTGGATGAGCGCCGCGGTGCCTTTGGCCATGCCGAGCGAGAGCGGGCCGTGATCGCGGGCGATGTCTTCGTGCGAGTCCCAGTTGCGACGGGGGAAGCCGTTGTCGTTGCCGGACCAGATTTGCACAAAGCGGACGCCGCGCTCGAGGAGGCGTCGGGCGGTCAGGCATTTACGTCCGAAGGCATCCTGTTCCTCGGCGACGTTGATCTCCTTCGGCCAGACCTTCGTTGAGTTATCGATGCCATAGCGGGTCAGGGTCTTCTCGGACTCCTTGGACAGGTCGAGGGCTTCGGGCGCGGCGAGCTGCATCTTGGCGGCCAGCTCGTAACTACGAATACGTGCTTCGAGGCGCGGGTCGCCCGGACGCGAATCGGCATGGGTCCGGTTGAGTTTATCGAGAAGTTGGAGGCCTTCGGTCTCGCCCGAGGGCGTGATGTAGTCGGCGGGGGGAGGGGATAGGTCCGCGATGGGCTTCGGGGCGTTGACGCGCACCTGCGTGGCCTGGTTCTGGCCAGGCAGGAAGGCGGAGTCCCAGTTTTTCTGACCGTTGGACGGCAGGCCGCGGATGTCGGGCAAGACAACGAAGGTCGGGAGGTTATCATTGAGCGAGCCCAGGCCGTAGCTGACCCACGCGCCGATGCTCGGGTACCCCGGAATCAGGAAGCCGGTGGACTGCAGGAGGGTGGCCTGGCTGTGTACGCCAGAACGGCCGACGACATTATGCACGAAGGCGATATCATCCGCGACCTCGCCAATAGGCGCGACGATGTCACTGAGCATCTTGCCGGACTTACCGTAGGGTTTGAATTTCCAAGGCGACGCGAAGGTTGAGCCCGGGCTGCTCTGGAAGAGTTCGACCGTTTCGCCCGGATCCCATTTCTCGCCATGCTTCTTCTCGAGCAGCGGCTTGTAGTCCCACATGTCGACGTGGCTGGCGGCGCCGGCCATGAAGAGCTGGACGACGCGTTTCGCCTTGGCGGGGGCGTGAAGCACGCCGCTGGTGGGCGAGGCCGCGAGGAGTGGTTCATTTCCGAGCAGGCTGGCGAGGGCGATGCCGCCGAGGCCGCCGCCAGAGCAGAACAGGAAGTCGCGGCGGTTCATCGCGGTGACGCCGGAGGAGCGATGGTAAGGAGAGTCGTTCATGGTTAGTCGACGAAGTTGAATTCGTTCAGGTTGAAGATCAGTCGGCAGAGGTTCGTCAGGCCGTGCTCACTTACGTAGCCCGACATCGCTTCGGCCTCCTTCGCTGAAGGCGGACGGCCCAGCGCTAGGCGGAAGGCCAGGTCAATCTGGGCTACTGGGGTAGAGGCGTCCTTGGCCACGCGGGCTGCGAAGTGCTTGGCCATCGCGACCGTCAGGCGGTTATTACGCATCGCCAGTGCCTGCAGGGCGTTGACGGTCTCATTGCGGCTGGCGACCGACATGGAAGGGTCGGCGCAATCCAGCACAGTCAGGAAGGGTTGCGGCTGGGAGCGGACGATGAAGCGGTAGACCGAGCGACGGTGGGACTTCGGGTCCTCGACGTCGTGCTGGTCGTATTCGTAGTGCGGCGAATGGGCCGGCTTATCGATCACGAAGTCCTGGAAGCCAGGACCGCCCATCTTGAGGTCGAGTTTACCGGCGACCGTGAGCACCGAGTCATTGACCGCCTCGGCCTCGAGCTTGCGGCGGTTCATACGCCAGAGGAAGGCATTGCTCGTGTCGATCTTCTCGTTGGCGGGATTGCCGAGGGAAGATTGACGATACGTCGCGCTCGTGACGATGAGGCGATGGAGCTTCTTGAGCGACTGACCGCTGTCGCGGAAGTCGACAGCTAGCCAGTCAAGCAATTCGGGATGCGTGGGCAGGCTGCCCATGCGACCAAAGTCGTTCGGCGTATCACTCAATCCGCGGCCGAAGTGATAATGCCACACGCGATTCACGATGACGCGCCAGGTCAGCTGGTTACGGTTATCTGTGATCCACTTGGCCAAGGCCACGCGACGAGCGCCTTCCGGAGCGTCGGAGGGTAGGTCGAACTGCGAGTTCAGTTCCTTGGTGAAGGGCAGGGTTCCTGGGCCGACTTCCTTGTCGGGGCTGCTGACATCGCCGCGCTTCAGCACGAAGATCGGGCGGGGTTTACCGCCGTTGGCCCCGGTGCCCGCGAACGAGCCAGTGCCCTTGTGGATCGTGCCCACGTAAGCGACTTGTGGGGCGGGCAGTTTGGTAATTTCCGCGGCAACCTTGGCGCGGGCGGCGGTCAGTTCGGCCAACTGCTTTTCCACCGCTGGATCCGTCTTGCCTGCCCCTTTACGGATCTCGGCTCGTTCACGGTCGAGTACGGCCATGCGGGCGTCGTCGCGTTCGGCCTTCGGTCCATAGAAGTAGCCGTCGGTCAGGTTGAGGCGTCCCCAGCGCGGGCCAGCTTCGATGCTATCCAGCGAGGTCACGTTGGCGCCGAGGGCGACGTTGCGACCCTTGGGGTCGATGGCTTGGAGTTCCGCCAGGGCCAGGATGTAGTCTTTGCTCCGAAGGGACAGATTGGTGGCCGTCACGCGCAGGTAGCGTCCTTTCAGCTTAGCCACCGGGAATCGTTGCGGCTTTACGCCGGGATTCGGGACGTCGGCGCCGGTGAAGTCGGCAATCGAGGTCACCCTTTGGGCGAACTTAGCATCATCGGAGAGTTCTACCTTATATCGGACCGGAAAACCGAAACCCGCACCGATATTGTTATAAGTGTCGTGGCAGCCGACGAGGACTACTTCCGTCAGTTCGCGGGAGACGCCGAGGTCGACCTGCACCCACTTGAGGGCGGCTTGTTCCTGGGAGATGGCGCTGTGGTAGCCGTATTCGGGGCGTTCGACGGCGGCGGTGCCTTGCTTAAGTTCGTCGATAATCTTGCCGATGAGCGTCGCGCGGCGGGAGTCGGTCGAGGTGGTCTTCTCGTTGAGCGCCTTGATCTCGTCGTCGAGACGCGTTTTTTCGGAGACCAGCGGGGCGCGTTGTTTGGCCGCCACGGGGTCGATATCGAAAGACTTGTCGGCCTTGTCGAGGGCGGCGAAGACGGCCTGCAGGCGGTAATAATCCTCCTGTTTGATCGGGTCGAACTTGTGGTTATGGCAGCGGGCGCATTGTGCGGTCGTCGCGAGGAAGGCGCCGGTCGTGTTCGAGACCATGTCGTCGCGGTCGAGGGCGCGGGCAATCTTGCCGTCGAGCTTTGTCTCGGAGAGTTCCGCGTGGCCGATGAAGTCCCACGGGCCGGCCGAGATGAAGCCTTGGGCGATGTGGCCGTCGGCCGTCTGCGGGTAGAGTGTGTCGCCAGCCAGCTGTTCTTCGACGAAGCGGGCGTAGGGCTTATCCTCGTTAAGGGAACGGATGACGTAGTCGCGATAGGGCCAGGCGTTGAGGCGAAGTTTGTCCTTATCGTAGCCGTGGGTGTCGCCGTAGTGGACCACGTCGAGCCAGTGGCGGCCCCAGCGTTCGCCATAGCGAGGGGAGGCCAGGAGGCGATCGGCGGCCCGGCCGATGGCGGCGGGCAGGCCTTTGGCGGCGTCCTTCTCGAAGGTAGCGAGTTCTTCGTCCGAGGGCGGCAGGCCGATCAGGTCGAAGTTCAGGCGACGGAGAATCGTGCGGGCGTCGGCGACGCCGGAGGGCTGCAGGTGCTTCTCCTGGAGCTTGGCCAGGATGAAGCGATCGATCGGGTGGGCGGCGTCGCCGGAGGGCAGGGCGGGCTTGGCCAGGGGCTTGAGCGACCACCAATCGAGCGGGTCGGTCTTTTTAAGGGAGGCGGATTCGGGCCAGACCGCGCCTTCGGCGATCCAACGCTTCAGCGTGTCGACCTCCGTGGCGGTCAGGCGCTCGCCTTTAGGCGGCATGCGCGTGTCGCGATCCGCCGTCGTCACGAACTTCACCAGCGGACTCTCGTCGGCCTTGCCCGGAAGGATGTTGGGGGCGTGGCTTTCGCCGCCGTGCAAGGCGACCTCGCGGTCATCGAGTCGGAACTCACTCTTCTGTTTTTTCGGTCCGTGGCATTCCACGCAGTGCTTTTCGAAGATCGGCTGCACCTCCGACTCAAACGAGAAGGCGGCGTGACTGATGGCCGCGGATAGCAGAAAGGTGGTAAGTGTTCGCACGGCGGTTCAGGCGATGATTTCCTTCACGACGTCGCCGTAGACATCGGTCAGACGGAAGTCGCGGCCGAGGTGGCGGGCGGTCAGCTTCAGGTGGTCGACGCCTAGCAGGTGCAGGATGGTAGCGTGGAGGTCGTGAACATGGACCTTGCCGGCGACGGTGCGGTAACCCATTTCGTCGCTTTCGCCGAAGGTGAGGCCGCCCTTGATGCCGCCGCCAGCCATCCAGGAGCAGAAGCTCTCGGGCTGGTGTTCACGGCCGTGCTTATCGATGGGGGATTTGCCGCTGAGATCCTGACTCCACGGCGTGCGGCCGAATTCTCCACTCCAGATTACGAGGGTATCCTCGAGCAGTCCGCGGGACTTAAGGTCCTTGATGAGGGCGGCGACGGGTTGGTCGGTCTGGGCGCAGAGTTTGGGCAGGTTGCCGCGGATATCGCCGTGGTGATCCCAGCCGCCGATGCTCACCTGCACGAAGCGGACGCCCGATTCGCTGAGCTTACGCGCGAGGAGGCAGGCGCGTCCGAACTTATCGGTTTCCTTGCCGCCGACGCCGTAGAGGTCGAGGGTCGCCTTGGATTCCTTGGAGAGGTCGACGATCTCCGGGGTGGTCGTCTGCATACGGAAGGCCAGTTCCATGCTCTTGATCATGCCTTCCATACTTTCGTCGCCGACGACATCGCTCTTCAGTCGGCGATTCATCCGCTGGATGAGATCGAGGCGCTTGCGCTGGATGGCTTCGCTTTCGGAGGCGTTGCCGAGGTTTTCGATGGGTAGGCTTTGCGCACTCGCCGGTACGGTTAGGCTGGTGCCTTGGTGGGCTGCCGGAAGGAAGGCATTATCGTAGGTCCGGATACCCTGCGGGTGGATGGTAACAAAGCTCGGGAGGTTCTGGTTTTCCGTGCCGAGACCGTAGCTGATCCAAGAGCCCATTGATGGGCGTACTTCAGTGAAGGTGCCGGTGTGGAATTGCTGGGTCGCGCCGGCGTGCTGCGGGTTATCCGCGTTCATCCCGCGGAGGAGGCAGATGTCATCGGCGACGGTCGCGAGGTGCGGAAGCAGGTCGGAGATCATCATTCCGCTCTTTCCGCGAGGGCGGACAGGCGCCTGGGTGCCAAGGGCGAGAAACTTTTCTGTACCCACTTGCGTGATTTCTTTGCGTAGGGGGGAGTCGATGCTCTTGCCGTGACGATCGTTGATGAAGGATTTCGGATCGAAGAGGTCGATCTGGGACGGGCCTCCCTGCATGAATAGGAAGATGACGCGCTTGGCCTTGGGGGTGATGCCGTTGGCGTAGGGTGCGGCCGGGGTACCGGCCGCTTGGAGAAGGTTGTGGAAGGCGAGCGCCCCGAAACCGCAGGCGGTACGCTGCAGCATCTGTCGTCGGCTGATAGGAGGAAGCATGGGCGTGGGGCTTTAAAGGCGGTAGATGAAGGCGTTTGATGCCAGTAGGCTGTGGCAGAGTTCCTGCCAGCGGGCGGCTTCGAGGGCTTCAGGCGCGCGCGGCTTCTTGAGCAGCGGGGTGATCTCCTGCAGGAAAGCGCGGGCACTCACGCGTTCGTCGCTGGAGATGGGGCGATTCCAGGCCCGGAGCCAGAGCGCTTCGAGGCGCACGTTTTCATCCTTATGGGCAGCGATGAGTTGTTTCGCCATCGAGCCGGCACGCTTGCGGACCAGGTCGTTGTTTAGGAGGAAGAGTGACTGCGTGGGCATCACAGTCTGATTGCGCTGACCGGTGATTCCAGCTGGGTCGGCGAAATCGAAGAAGCTTCGGATCTTGTCCGCGGAAGACGGTCCGTTGCGCATCACAGGGAGGTAGACCGTCCGTTCGAATTCCTGGGAAGCCCGGGATTTGCGATGGTGGTAGTTAGGGGGATTGATTCCCGCGGCCGTGAGTCCGCCGGTGTTCTCGATGATTTCGAGCGCCAGTGATGGGCCGCCGGACTTGTCCGTGAGTTCGCCGCTGACCTTGAGCAGGGAGTCGCGGATGGCTTCGGCTTCGAGGCGTTGGCGGTTCATGCGCCAGAAGAGGCGGTTCTCCGGATCGAGGCTCAGGCCTTCGGTGTGATTGGCGCTGCTGAGTCGGTAAGCATGGCTGAGGACGAGGCCACGGAGGAAACGCTTCTGCGACCACCCGTCAGTCATGAAGCGGGTCGCTAGGTGGTCGAGCAGTTCGGGGTGGGAGGGACGTTCGCCACGTTCACCGAAATAATCGACGCTGCGGACGAGGCCCTCGCCGAAGAGCTTCTGCCAAAGACGATTCACCGTGACGCGGGCGGTCAACGGGTTGCGGCGGTCAGCAATCCATTCAGCGAGTTGGAGCCGGCCGCTTTGGCCGGCTGGGATGGTGGGGAACTTATCCCAGGAAGCGACGCGCAAGGCGCCGCGGGGGACGACGGCAGCGGGGGCGTAAGGATTACCGCGCACGTAGATGGGCATGTCGGCCGGCTTCGCGTCGTCTTGCATCGCGAAGGCCTTGGGGGCCTTCGATTTGAAGAACTCGGCGTGTTGGATCTCGCTCCCTTTGGTTTTGAGGAGCGCGGCGATTTCATCACGACGCTTCGTCAGCGCGTCTTGTTCCGGGGAAGGCTTCGTGGTGGGAGCGGAGGCGACGGGTGCGGCTTTCTCGGTTGGCGTGGTAGGTTTGGCTGGGGCGGCTTTCTCGAGGGCGGTGAGTTTGGCGACGACGGCCTTGTTTTCTTCGGTCAGCTTAGCCTGTTCCGCTTTCATCGCGGAGAGCTTGGCGGCGTGATCGGCTTCGGCCTTCTGTCGCTCGGCGAGTTGGGTCGGAGATTCCGGGAGAGGCACGCTGCGGATAGTACTCCATACGCCAAAGCCGACCATCTTACCGGAAGAGGGAGAACTACGCAGCATTCCGGCCATGCCGTAGTAGTCCTCGAGGGCAACGGGGTCGAACTTGTGATCGTGGCAGCGGGCGCACCCCATCGTCATGCCGAGGAACGTCCCGCCAATCTTGATGAGCTGGGTATCGATGTGATCCGTCTCCATCTTGGCTTTATCGGGATTCACGATCTCGAGGTCTCCGACCATCAGAAAGCCCGTGGCGACCAATTGCGAAGCGCGCTGTTCGGGTGAAGAGGAGGGCATCAGGTCGCCGGCGAGCTGCTCCTTGATGAACTGATCGAATGGCTTATCCTGGTTGAAGGCCTGGATGAGGTAATCGCGATAGCGCCACGCATGTTCAGCGAAGACTTCGTTGGAGGTACCGATCATGTCGGCATAGCCCGTGAGATCGAGCCAGTGGCGGGCCCAGCGTTCGCCGTAGGTCGGTGAGGCGAGCAGGCGGTCGACGACCTTCGCGTAGGCGTCGTCAGACTTGTCGTGCGCAAAGGCGAGGACTTCCTCAGCGGAGGCGGGAAGGCCGGTGAGGTCGAGGCTGACCCGTCGGATCCAGGTGTGTCGGTCGGCGTCGCCAGCGGGCTTGAGTCCCTTGGCTTCGATTTTTGCGAGGAGGAAGCGGTCGACCGGATCTTTTGGCCAGGCGGAGTCTTTGACGGCGGGAGTGGCAGGATTAGCCACCGGCTGGAAGGCCCAGAACTTTCGTCCCTCATCGAGATTGATGGTGCGCTTTGGCTTGGCGGCCTTGGCGGTTTCGCCGTTACGAGGGTCTGGTGCGCCGCGCTTCACCCACTCCTCGAGGATGGCGACTTCGTCTGCCGGCAGGCGACTTTTCGGGGGCATCGCGAAATCCTTGTCGAGATAGCGCACGGCTTTGATGACGAGGCTCTTCGTGAGGTCGCCCGGGATGATCGCGGGTCCGTTGTCGCCGCCGTGTTGCCAGCCGGCGCGGGTGTCGAGTGCGAGGCCGCCTTTGGTCTTCTTCTCCGTCGAATGGCAGTCGTAGCACCGCTTGATCAACACCGGGCGCACCTTCGACTCGAAGAACAAGTCGTCGTCGCCGGCGGCCAGAAGGGCCAGCGGCGCAAGAAGGAGGGCGGTGATGGAGCGGAGGCGGGGCATGGTTTTTAGTAGGCCCAGCTGACATTAAAGAGGACGTGATCCATCATCACTTGGGCGGCTTCGTCGGGCGTTCCGGAGGAAAGCGCCTGGAGTAGCTTCCGGTGGGCTTGGACGGTTTCGGTCTCCGGTCGATAGTCGCCCGCCGATCGGCGTTTGAAGATTTCCACCAGGTAGGCCTCGTATTGCCAGCGCAGGGGTTCCCAGAGTTGCAATAGGCGCAAGTTGCCGCTGCGGCTCACGACGTAATGATGTAGGTCGATATCGAGACGCGAGAGTTCGGCGAACGAACCAGCCTTCTCTTGGTCCTCGATGTTTTTGGTGAGGAAAGCGGTGTCGGCGGTAGTCCAGTTCCAGTTGGCGAGCCTGGCGGCCATGCTTTCGAGGGCCGCCCGGGCTTCCATGATCTCACGGAGATCTTTCGCCGCGATGGTGCGCACCTTGGTGCGGCCGCTCTTTTCGAAGCTGACTAGCCCTTCGCGCTCTAAGGCGATGAGGGCTTCGCGGACGGGGGCGCGACTCGTGTGGAAATGCTCGGCGAGGGTAGGTTCGGCGAGGGCGGAGCCTTGGGGGAAGTGGCCGCTGACGATTTCCTTGCGGAGCCGCAGATGGACGGTGGTCGCGCGGTTATTCCGAGGGGCACGAGAGGATGATTTGGCTTGGGGTTCGGCCATGGGTTTAAAGTGTCGACACTTCTAATGCCGACAAGTCCGGAAGCATGAAGTTCCGAATCTTTTCCCGTTAAATGGCAGACTGGGTAAAACTACTCAGACCCGCTCCAGTTTGAGTGGGTAAGTCTTGCCCGAAGCGAACTGCGCCACGATCAGGCTGCCGTCGGGATTGGCGAGCACGTCGTGGGGGTGCAGGAAGACGTCGGCAGTATGCTTCATTGGCAGGAGTTTGCCGGCGGCATCATAGACGGGCGCGGAACCAGCGACGTTCGAGACCACGCGAAGATTCTGGTCGAGGATGGAGAGGAAGCCGCGGCTGTTCCGGTCCTTGGGCCAGTTGTCGGCGAGGTGGGCCACGACGTAGTGTTGACCCATGCGGCGGATTTGACGCGGGTTGCCGCCGGGGAGGTCGGTCTGGGCGAGCTTCTTGCCGTCGAGGTCGAGGCGGAGGAGATACTGCTGGTCGCTCATCGCAATGAGCATCGTCTCGGTGCCGTCGGCGGCCGTGTCGATCATACCGCCGTGTGGGCCCCAGTGGACGATGCCGCCTTCGGGTCCGCCGAGCAGTCGCTTGAACGACCCATCGGCGGCGTAGTGAAGGATGTAGTCCTTGCCGTAACCATCGAGGACGTAGAACTCGCCATCGGCACGGTGGAGCGTCCAAGACGGACGATAATCCGTCTCCTTGGCGTACTTACCTGTGTTAGGTGGGAGGTGCCAGTCGCCAAGTAGTTCACCGTTGGTCGCTATTTTGAATACCGAATGAAGATTGAGATCGGTGATGACGAGGGCTTCCGATTTCTGCCAGCGAGCGAGCGCCAGGCCGTGGGCGCCAGGGAATTTCGGGCCCGTCCACTTGTGTACGAGTTTACCTGCGTCGTCGTAGAAGATGACGTTGTTCGCGACGTGGTTGGTCAGCAGTATGATATGGCCGTCGGCCGTGCGGGCGAGCCCGTGGCAGTCGTTGACCGGCGTCTTTTCATCGAGCACGCCCCAGCCGGGAACGACGCGATACTTGAAGTCGCCTTGGCCGAGGATTTCGGGGGACGAAGCCTGCGCGAAGGATCGTCCGACCGCGCCATACCAAGCCCCAGCGAGCAGGGCGTTCTTCAGGAGGGAGCGGCGGGTGAGCGTCACAGGCTTACTGCTTCCAGACGCGGACGCGGTGGTTTTCGGAATCGCCGACGTAGACCGAACCGTCCTTGTCCACGAAGACGCCGTGCGGGCGGGCCAGCTGGCACTTCAAGGGGTCGCCGTCGGGTCCGTCACCCTTGACGCCGGTGCCGATCTTCAGCTCCAGGTTCCCCGTCTTCATGTCCACCATGCGAATCGAGTGCGATTCCGTGTCGGCGATCCACGCGTTGCCTGCGGCATCGAACGCGACGCCCTTCGGGCCGCTGAGGGTGGCGAGTTTGGCTGGGCCGCCGTTGCCGGTGAAGCCCTTCTTGCCGTTGCCGGCGATGAGCGAGATTTTGTCGGCCTTGAGGTCGAGTTTCAGGACCTGGTTGCCTTCGCGGGTGCAGACCCAGAGGTTGCCGGCAGCGTCGAAGTCGATGGAGCGCGGGCCTTTGATCGGCGTGCCCTTGACCGGGGCGCCATCGGGCGAATCTCCGGCTTTGCCCGTGCCGGCGATGGTGGTGATCACGTGCGACTTCATGTCGACCTTGCGAATCACGCTATTTCCGATGTCGCAGATGAAGAGGTCGCCATTGGCGTCGAATTGGATGCTGTGCGGATTGCGCAGCTGAGCCTGGTCTGCCTGACCGCCGTCGCCGGTGAAGCCTGGCTTGCCGGTGCCGACGATCGTCGTGATGATCCCCGTCGTGGTGTCGATCTTACGGACGGCGTGATTCATCATGTCGACGATGAAGAGATTGCCGCGCTTCGGGCCGAAGCGAAGTTCGTGGGGAAGGTTGAAGGTTGCTTCGGTGGCGGGACCGCCGTCGCCGGAGTAGCCGACCTTGCCGTTGCCGGCGACCAGGTGGATCTTGCCGTCGGGGGTCACCTTGCGGATGCGCTGGCCGGTGTATTCGCAATACCAGATCGCCCCATCGGGGCCACGGGTCACGCCAAAGGGATTGTTCATCGTCGCTTCGGTGGCGGGACCGTTGTCGCCCGAGTAGCCCTTCGTGCCATTACCGGCGAAGGTCGAGACGGAGGCCGCGGAAAGGGAAATCGCGGCGAGGAGGGGAAGGAGGCGGTGGAGCATTGTAAGAAAGATGACAGATGGCAGATGACGGAGGATAGATGAAAGATGGAGGATGGGCGGAAAGATGAAAGAGGAATGATGGGGGGTGCGGAAGTAACTCGGGAGATGTTCTTGGTTCCTTGTTCTTTGTTAAGGAAACTGCTGCTCAGAAGCAGCGGGAGATGTATTCCTAGGTGGCGGGTGGCGGCCCGGGGTGGCAGGTGGCGGGGATGGGCGCTCAAGGGGAAACCGGAGACCGGATGATGAGCTGGGGTTATTTGCCTCAGCATTAGTTCCAGTTTCCGGTCTCCCATTGAGTCCTGTATTTCCTAACCGCCAACCGCTGATACCAGCCACGGGTAGGGTTGAGCGCCCTTGCTCAATCGCGGCTGACCAAGGGTGGTCAGCCCACCCTAGGGGATGTCGCTGAGGTTAGGTCCCTAGGTCGGTTGACTTGAAGACTGTGTGAGGCCCTCTGCAATTCGGGCATGCATTTCCTATACGTCGATGAGAGCGGGGATGTGGGGTCTAAGCCAGGATCTAGCAGCCACTTTATTCTTTGTGGCATATTGGTGCATCACGCAGATTGGCATCGGGTACGAAATGAAGCCAGGCAGATGCGCACGCGTTTATGCAGTAACTTCGGATTCCCCGAAGCCGCCGAGATCCATGCGTCGGAACTGTTGAGCCGGACGGACAGGCATTTCAACCTAAGCAGGCGCATGCGGCTCCGGTGTGCGGCCCATGTTCTCGGCTTCATTGAGGCAAGACCTGCCATTCGGCGATTTCGCACGGTCATCGATAAGGATAAGACAGGCGACGATTGCTACTTGAAGGCATGGACGGGCCTGCTTTCTAAGGTCGTTACTGAAATTGAAACATTACGGCATGACCATTGTTCTTTTCCGGGCCTCGTCATCGTCTGCGACGACCACCGTACGGCCCCCCGGCCAATGATGATGAAGGTCGTCGATCCGTTGTCTCGGCTTGAAGGCTTGCTTGTCGATCTACCCTTTGGGCTAGCCTCTCAGGATAGCCAGATGCTTCAGTTGGCTGATCTCTTGGCGTATCTCTCAAAGCAGACGGTCGCGCCTTCAGGCTTGTTTGTCTCCGGTGCGGAAATTCGCCTCTTGGAGCGTTGCGAACGGATGTTCCAGTCGGTAGGCGAGTCGTAAACGAAAAGAGGGCGCTTTCGCGCCCTCCTGATGGAGATATCTCGGCTGAACAAGTCAGCCTACACACCTGACTTGATATTCTTGCTGAGTGATTGGGATGCAACCTGAAAAAGCCCCTAGGCTGATGCAACGTCGCAGAGGTGAGCCCGGATTGCGGCTGACCAAGGGTGGTTAGCCTTACCTCGTCACCGACCAGCGAATCGCATTCTCGACGACTTTGATATTCTCAGGCTGTTTGAAGATGGGGTAGGTCTCATGGCCGGGGCGGTAATAGAAGACTTTACCGGCGCCGACCTGCCAGGTCATGCCGCTACGGAAATATTCTCCTTTGTCCCAGCGCTCTTCGAAGACGACTTCGTCGGGTGTCGGCACGTGGAAGGGTTCGCCATACATCTCGGTTTGCGGGATATCCCACTTGGCGGGAAGTCCGGCGGCGATCGGGTGGGTGGGCTTGGTCGTTGTCACGTGGCCAGGGGCGCCGTCGTTACGGTACGTGGGGAAGACGCACTGCGGTAGGGTCAGCGTGTAGGTGTTGCCGTCGCGACGGACCGAAGGCGTCAGCGGCGCACCGGCTTTCACGCCCTTGTAGTAAGGAGCTTCGTTGACGAAGACCCATTTCGCGGTGGCGCGTTCTTCAGCCGTTAGCTGCTTCAGGGCGTCGTCCTTGGAGCGCTCCTGCATGAGGCGCACGAAGGGTTTGGCCCAGTGGGCGGAATGCAGGGCGACGAAGCCGAGCTTGCCGGCCTGCACGCGCTTCACGATGGCTTCGACGCGGGCGTCGTCCTGTTCTTTCACTTTGCGGTGGCACCAGAAGACGAGCACGTCGGTCTGATCGAGCACGGCATCGCTCAGGCCTTGATCGGCATCGGCGAGTCGAGCGGTCTTGATGACCAGATCCTGGTTCTTCGCGAGTTCGGCGGCGAGCGTCTCGCCGAGGAACTTATCCCCGTAGCCTTGGGCCTGTTGCGGCTGTTGTTCGTCCCAGATGAGGACGCGGATCGGCTTCGGCTCAGCGCCAAGCGCGAGGAAGGGAAGGAGGGCGAGGAGAAGGCGCATGGGAGGCGGGAGGATGAGTAAGTGCAAAGGTGCAAAAGTGCAAAGGTGAACGCGTGCGGAGCACGCGAGGAGACGTGTGGGCACGGTGACAAGTGGACACGGGGAAAGGCAGGACTCAAAGGGAGGCCGGAAGCCGGGTGATTGGCTGGGGTATGGGGTAGGGACGTGATTGCCATCACGTCCGTGGGCGGACGGATGTCGGAAAGGTCGGTGACCTTCCCCGGCTCGTCGTGCGCACCGATACGAACGGCGGTCATGGCAATGACCGCCCTACCCGAGGCAGGTCCCCGGCGCCTTTGGCGCCCTTACTTCTTCGCGGCGGGCGCAGGCGGCTTCACCGGCAGGAAGGTGCGGGTCTGGGGTGAGCCCGGCAGTGCGGTGACCTTGAGGCCTTTGACGAGATAACGGGCGCCGTTGAAGCCGCCACCGTTGAGGTAGAATGGGCCCATGGGGCGATTGAAGGCTTCGTCAGAGGCGGAGATGGTCACGCCATCAATCGTGAGGGTGAACTTAGCGCCGTCGTGGGTGCAGACGACCTCATGCCAATCCTTGGTCAGGTCAGTCAGCTGGCCTTTGGCGAGGACCTCGCGCTTCAAGTCTTTGTAGGCTGGGCGGATGAGCTCGAACTTGCCACTATCAGGCAGGAAAGTGAAATCCATCGCATGGGCACCTGAATCGGCCGGCCAGGAGACGAAGAGGAAATTTTCCTTAGGATCGAGGAACTTCATCTTCCACTCCGCTTTGATCTGATCAAAGGCGGTGAGGATTTTGATCGTGGCCGTATGCTTCTCGGTCGGGACCTGTTCGCCGAGCATCGCGCCGTCGGCGAACTTCCAGGAACCATGAAAGAAGGCCAGGCCTTGGGCGAGCGGCTCGTGGGCGCCCGTTTCGTGGATGATGACTCCGGCGTGTTTCTCTTCGGCGAAGAGCGTGAGGCTGAGTAGGAGGAGGAGGGGGAGGGAGCGCATGTTTTTAGTTCTTTGTTCTTAGTTCGTTGTTCTTGGGGTTTTGTTCTTAGATATAAATGGATGGAGCCTAGATTCATTGTTTAGTCGCGGCTGAGCGGCGGAGTTCAAGCCTGCCTTGCTTCCTTTGCAGGCAAACAAAGAACAACGAACCAAGAACAAATAACTTCTTCACGCGATAATCTCGCGGACGACGCTCCCATGCACATCCGTCAGTCGGAAATCGCGGCCGCCGAAGCGATAGGTGAGTTTCTCGTGGTCGATGCCGAGCTGGTGCAGGATCGTGGCCCAGAAATCGTAGACGGTCAGCGGCTTATCGACGGCATAGTAGCCCAGTTCGTCGGTCGCGCCGAAGACGGTGCCGGGTTTGAAGCCGCCGCCAGCTACCCAGAGGCTGAAGCCGTAGGGGTTGTGGTCGCGACCGTCGCTGCCCTGGGAGAACGGCGTGCGGCCGAATTCTCCAGAGAAGATCACGATGGTGTGTTCGAGCAGTCCGCGCTGCTTCAGGTCCTTGAGGAGCGCCGCGATGGGTTGGTCGACCTGGTGGGCCATCATGCCGTGGCCTTTGACGATGGCGCCATGGTGGTCCCACGGGTTGGCCGCGTTGCCTCCGCCGATGTTGCCGGAGAGGCAGCTGAGTTCGACGAAGCGGACGCCTTTCTCGACGAGACGTCGGGCAAGCAAAGCCTGGCGGGCGTAGCCGGCGGCGAGCTTATCGGGCGAATCGATGCCATACATCGCCTTGGTGGCTTCGGACTCGCCGCTGAGGTCGCAGATCTCGGGCACGGCGGCCTGCATGCGGTAGGCGGTCTCGTAATTACGGATCGCCGCTTCGACCTGCGGTTCGCGCGAGGCCTCGGCGAAAGCCTGGTCGACTTCGTTGATGAAGCCGAGACGGCGACGCTGGGCGGCATCGGCTTCGCCGGGCTTGATGTTGGCGAGGGGCAGGGCGCCGTCAGCCTTGATGACCGAGGCCTGATGCTGGCCGGGCAGATAGCCGTTGTTGAAAAGCCCCACGCCACCGTGCGGGACGCCCGCGTTGCCGCTCTGCAGCACGACGAAGCCCGGCAGGTTCTGGTTCTCGCTGCCTAGGCCGTAGTTAAGCCACGCGCCGGCGCTGGGATGTCCCATGAACGGGAAGCCCGTATGGAAGAAGTAGTTCCCTTGGGCATGTTCGCTGACCTTGCTGGTCATCGAGCGCACGACCGTGAGGTCGTCGGCGCAGCTCGCGATCTGTGGGAAGAGGTTGGTCATCTCGATGCCTGACTGCCCGTAGCGCTTGGCTTCCCAGGGGCTACCCATGATGTTTCCGTTGTTGTTGAAGACCGTGCGCTGGACCGGCACGGGCATCGGCTTGCCGTTAAGCTTCGCGAGGGCGGCCTTCGGGTCGAAGGAGTCGACGTGCGAGACGCCGCCGGACATGTAGCAGAAGATCACGTTCTTCGCCTTGGCCTTCAGCGGGCGCTTGCCGGCCGTCTCGGCGCCGAAGGCGGGGGAGGCGAGCAGGCCGGACAGGGCGATGCCACCGAAGCCCAGGGAGCAGCGGCGGAGCAGTTCGCGGCGGGTGAGCGGGTACATGTTATTTGAGATAAAGGAACTCCTTGAGGTTGAGCACGGACTGGGCGAAGTCCTGCCAGATCATGGCCGGTTTGTCCGCGTGGGCAGTCTTCAGGTCCGTCAGGTAGCGTTCGGCGGCGGCTTGTTCAGCGGTCGTCGCCTTGCGGCCAAGCGCCTGCAGGAAAAGCGTGTCGACCTTAGCGGCGTCCGGTTGGGTTCGGTCAAGCGTGGCCGCCCACTGCCTGGCTGCATCGATGACGAAGAGGTCGTTGAGGAGCGTCAGCGACTGCGCCGGGACATTGGTGGCGTCACGTCGGCCGACGGTCGTGAAAGGCTTCGGTCCGTCGAACGTGGTGATCAACGGGTTCAGGGTGTTTCGTTTGATCGTCAGGTATACGCTGCGACGGACCTGTGCCCGGGGTGCCGCCAAGGCGTTGTCCCCCGGTCCGTACATGTTGTCCTCACGTTTGCCGGCCAAGGTGATCAGGGAATCGCGCAGGGCCTCGCCTTCGAGGCGGCGGACGCGGACGTGCGAGAGGAGGTCGTTGTTGGCATCCTTGGCCTGAGCCGAAGATGAGGGCAGGCTCGAGCGCTGGAAGGCGTCCGTCAGAAGGAGTTCACGCAGCATCGCCTTCACGGACCATTTCTGGTCGATGAAGCGTCGCGAGAGGTGGTCGAGTAGTTCGGGGTGTGTCGGGTGGTCGCCCAAGCGTCCGAAATTGTCTACGGTGCCGACGAGTCCACGCCCGTAGACATGATGCCAGAGTCGGTTCGTCATCACGCGGGCCGTGAGGGGGTTTTCGGGCGAAGCAATTTTCTCGGCGAGCTCGAGACGTCCGCTTCCCGTGGTGGCGAAGGCCTTGGGGTCGAAGGCCTCGAGGTAGCGACGTGGGATGGCCATGGCCGGCTTCTTATATTCTCCGCGTACCATGAGCGGCTGATCGAAGCCGACGTCTTCCCAGAGGCCCGGCGCTCGTCGCGGGGTAACCAGCTCGGCTTCCAGTTTACGGTATTCCGCGGTCAGGTCGCGCAGTCGACTGGACAGGGTGTGACGGGCGTCCAGTAGCCCGTGGCGCAGGCTGGCGTCAAGCAGGGCGGACTGCGTTTCGTTGGCTTCGTCGCGCCCCCAGGCCGAGGCGGCGTCGGTCAAGGCGGACACAGTTTCGTCGACGGTCTTCAGTTGCGGGGCCTGGACGACGATGGCTTCGCCAGGGGTGGGGCCGGCGCCGGCGGCATGGAAGACGACCGCGCGGACGCCAAATGAGCCTAAGCCTTCGCCCTCCTTGGCTTCGGGACGAGTCGAGTCTGCAGGCAGCGTGAATTCAAGGTAAGCGGAGGAGCCCTTGCGGTAGGCGGTGTCCAAGGTGATCCAAGTTGGGCGGTCGGACTTGATGTCGGCCTTGGGGAAGCGGTTGCCGGAATTGCCGATCGGGTAGTTATCCGTGATCAGTCGCACCGTGGCGCCTTGTCCCATCGCCTGGACGCTGATGAAGTCGGTGGTGACCTGGAAGCGCGGTGAAGTGAGGACGGCGCTGTGCTTGGTCGAAAGCAGATGGGAATGGAATCCGGACGGCAGAATCTGTTTGGTCACGTCGGGCCCGCTGGTCTCGATGCGGAATTCGCCCGGGGTGAAGCGCGGCTCCATGCCGTTGCCATGACGCAGCCATTTCGCTGAGCTTCCGTCGCTCAGCGACCAATCGGCTTTCACGCTGCTCGGTGCTTTGGGTTCCTTTGGCTTGAGCCCGACACGTAGGAAGGCCGCAGTATGCAACGGATAGGTCGGGTCTTCCTCGTGCTTGAAGCTTTCGGCTAGTTTTCCGTCCGTGGACTTGAGCTTTGCCAGCTTGGCGCGGAGCTCGTCTGCCTGGTAGCGGATATCGGCGAGCTTGTCATCCTTGGTCGCGACCGGCGTGAGTTCGCCGCGGAGCGTGCCGGCGCGGAAGGAGTTGGCGACTTGGTCCGCGGTCAGGGCGAAGCCGTACAAACGGGCTTCTTCGATTTCACCGTGGAGGAAAGAGTTGCCACCGCCGGTGTGACGTCGACCGAAGAGCAGGTGGGACTTGTCTTGGGCGAAGGCGTGCAGTCCGGCCTTATCATTCGTGGGGACGTAGCCGGTGCCATAGGGCTGGCCGTTCCGGTAGAGCTCGATGCGGCCGTCGGGCTGATAGACGATCGCGAGGTGGATGAGGTCGCTGGGCTTGGTCGTCTCGGCCGGGCCGTCGACATTCTGGGTGCGGACACTGTTATTGCTGCCGGCCATCCATTTAGCCTTCTGTCTCTCGGCGAATACGATCGAGTCGAAGATGCCGCCGCCGATGGATTCGACCGTGATGACTCCGCCGCCGCGTTGATCGAGCGTCGGCAGGGCGACCCAGGCTTCAAGGGTCTTAGCGGTCAGGGTCTCGGAGGTCGGGCCTGTCTCGGCGAAGGATTTTTCGCCATCGAGCACGAGCCGACCGTTCTTGATGACCGCGCCACCGTTGAGCTTGGCGTCGAGCTTACCGACGAGGTCGCGGCCGTCTTGTTCGAAGGTCCACCAGTGGCTCGGCGCGGGGCCGGCGCCTTTGTCGGCCTTGAGGCGTCGGCGGAAGTCGTCAGCGGACAGATGTGACTCCAGTGTGGCGAGTTCTTCTTCGAGGCCGACGCGTACCTTGGCGGTCGTGCGGATGCGTTCTAGGGAGGCCGGGATAGCCTTGGCTTGGCGGATCCAGTCGGCGGCGAGTTCCGAGCGGATGGCCTGCTTGAGTTCCGTGAGGCGGTCGCGGTGCTGGTCGAGCTGGGCGGGGGAGTCGATGGTCACCTGCCCGGGACGCGTCGAGGCGAAGATGCCGTAGAAGGCGTAGAAGTCGGCCTGGCTGATAGCGTCGAACTTGTGGTCGTGGCAACGGGCGCAAGACACCGTCAGCCCCAGGAACATCTTCGAGACGACGTCGATCTGGTTGTCGATATTGCGGACCTGTTCGTCGATCGTGTCGACCGGTTGGAACCCATGTTCGATCAGGCGGAAGTGGCCGGTGCCGAGGGCGGACTCGTTCAGCTGTTCTTGCGGGTTGATGCGCGGGGACTTCAGCAGATCTCCCGCCAGCTGCTCACGGATGAACTGGTCGTACGGGACGTCGGTATTGAAGGCTCGGATCAGGTAATCGCGGTAGCGCCAGGATTGCGGGATGGCCGGGTCTCCTTCGCTGCCATGGCTGTCGGCGTAGCGGACGAGGTCCATCCAGTGCCGGGCGAAGTGTTCGCCGTAACGAGGCGAGGCCAGCAGGCGGTCGACGACCTTGGCGAAGGCGTCGGACGAGGTGTCCGCTTCGAACGCCGCAATCTCGAACGGGGAAGGCGGCAGGCCCGTCAGGACGTAGGTCGCGCGGCGGATGAGGGTCGACTTGTCAGCCTTGGCGGACGGCGCGATGCCGGCGGCGGCGATCTTCGCGTCGAGGAAGCGGTCGATCGGGCTGACGGACTTACCCGCGGGGATAACAGGCGACGCGATCGGCTGGAAGCTCCACCAGTGTTTGCGGACCTGCAGGAGGTCGGACCACGCGGGGGTGATCGAGTCCTCGGGGGCCTTGGTGCGGGGGTCAGGGGCGCCGCGGTTCACCCACTCGACGAAGTCGGCGATGATCTTGGCATCCAGTTTCGGACGCTTCTTCGGCATCTGGAGCGTCTCATGTCTGTAGTCCATGGACTGGACGAGGATGCTCTTCTTCGCGTCGCCCGGGACGATGGCAGCGCCTTCTTCGCCGCCCTTGAGCAGGCCGTCGCGATAATCGAGGCGCAGGTCACCTTTCTGCTTCTTCGCGTCGTGGCATTCGTAGCATTCCGCCACGAGCACCGGCCGGATCTTCGTTTCGAAGAATTCCAGGTCCGCCGGCTTGAGGTCGGCGGCCGAGGCGGTGGTCAGCGAAAGGCTGAGCCAGGTTAGGATTCGACGGGGCGAGGCCAAGGGGGTGGGGTGCCTTGGTTATCGCCATCGGCTGATGGCATGCAAAGGCCTAAATAAGACAGCCATCCTGTCCGGAAGTTGCGGTAGGACTGGGTCCAAGGATAATCGCATTTACTCGGGAAGGACGGTTGGTTTGTTGGGTTTATGATGAAGGTGCCTGTTTTCTTATCCTGCTTGGCCTGGCTGAGTGGATTATCGGCCGCTGATCCGAAGGCGGGAGCCGTGCCGATGTCTTCAGCAATCCAGCCATCTTTATGTCTTCGCGGTAAGATCCTCTTCGAGGATGACTTCACCGGCTCCTTGAAGCCCGAATGGGTGCCTTCGTATAAGACCCGTTGGGCGGCCGCCGGCGGGGTACTCACGGGGCAGCCAGCGACCGAGGCCGATCAGGCTTCGGCGCATGACAAGCAGCACGGCGGGTCGGCCCCGAGCATCCAGCTGAACGTGCCTACCCGTGACTGTATCGTGGCCTACGATTTCAAATTAGGCCCGAAGAACACCGCGCAGAACATCGTCTTCAACGATGGCACGCATCTGAGCGGCACCGGTCATGTGAGCTCGGTGCAGTTCCATGTCCGTCTGGGTGTGGTTTTGTCCAAGAAAAAGAATACCAAGCAGGACGGCGATGCGGACGTCGACCTCAGCGTGAGCGATTGGAAACCCGTGGCCGGGAAATGGTATCAGGTCATGGAGGAGATGCGCGGCGATACGATCGTCGTCCGTATCTCGGGTGGTCCGAGCCTGAAGGCCAAGGATCCCCGATTCGACATGCCTAAGACTTTCCTGAGCCTTGGCGCGTGGGGAGGGGATGCCATCAGTTACCGTAATTTCCGCATCTGGTCCGACGCCCCTGATGCCAAGCTCGAGGCGCTGAGGGATAAGGGCCTGCCTAAATCGCCCCAGACCAAAGGTAAGTGACCATAGGCTCTCATTCCAGCACCTGGATATGGTTGATGCTGGTGAACTGGCGGTGGTCGGTGAATTGGCGGATGAGTTTCTTCTGGGCGTCGACCTCGAAGATCTGGGCGGTGGCGCCGAGATGGCCGTGGCCGAGCCAGTTCATGACGATCGTGTTGCCGTTCGGCAGGCGTTCGACGGAGCTGGCGAGGAAGAGCGGGTTGTCGGTGACTTCGTTGCGGCCGACATTCCAGACGACTTTGCCGGACTTGTCGTATTCGACGACGCCATCGCCTTCGCCGAGGGCGACGAGCCAGTTACCGTTGGTGAGTTCGCGGACGTCATGGACGTCGCCATTGATGGGCTGCGTGCGGAGCAGTTTTCCGTCCGCGGAAAGTTCGAGGACCGCCCGATCGCCCTTGGCGCTCACGAGGTAACGCCCGTCAGCCGTCTTGCGGCAGCCGCGCATCTGCTCGTGGGTGCGGATGGTCGGAGTCAGCGGTACTTTGATCTCCTTGGCGATCTTGCCGTCTCGGCCGATCTCGAGGAGGCGGCCCGGGCCGCACTCGACGACGAGCACGCTTCCGTCGGCGAGAGGTTGGCAGCCTTGGATCTCGGTCTTGGCATCGGCAACGTATTCCCAGGCCACGGACTGGTCGGGCTTCACTTCCTTGGCGCCTTTGACGTGGCTGAAGAGCACGTTGCCGTTGGGTAGGAGCCAGGAGTCCTGCGGTTTCTCAGCGGGTGTCGACCATTCGACGCGTCCATCGGCGGCGACGATCGCGACCTTGTTGCCGACGTAATCGCTGACGAGCAGGCGACGGCCGAACGGCTTCGGGTCGACGCTGGAGAGGGGTCCGGAGGCGCGGCTACCCATTGCGTTGAGATTATTCTTCGCGACCGGAGGCATCGGGGGTTCCCAGCCTTTCGGGGCGCCGGACAGGATGACGTTCTTGAAGGTGTTGTCGCCGACACGAAGGTTGTCGGCGATGACGCCGTTCTGCGAATGTCGCCAGC
>Ga0194048_10000066_pt1 | contig 43803 bp, 54 predicted proteins | sample JunL225m_MetaG_FD_161685 | JGI IMG/M metagenome (GOLD analysis project Ga0194048, IMG submission 161685) | Anoxic zone freshwater microbial communities from boreal shield lake in IISD Experimental Lakes Area, Ontario, Canada - Jun2016-L222-5m | ecosystem: Environmental > Aquatic > Freshwater >...
AAGCCGCAGCTGAAAAAGAAAAATGGACAAAAGCAAAACCCGATGCTCCAGTAAAGAAGCCGCGCATTAGTAAAGCTGAATTCTTGAATCGTTGTATGGATTTTGCTAAAGATTTATCGGCACGCCGTGGTGTTAAAAACCAGGGTGTGATAGAGCAAATTTACAACGTAGTAGCAAGGGAAGCCTTGCAAGGATCTGATAATAAAAAGATTTATGCTATTTTGGTTAAACAGTTTCCCGAACTAAAAGTTCCAGTTAGCACTAAACCAGTAGCACCTGCTCCAGCCGCACCACCACCACCCGCACCACCACCACCTGCACCTGCTCCAGAAACAGTTCCGCCTGCTCAGCCAGTTCGCGAACGAAGAGCAAATTTTGAATCCTTTAGACAACGCCGATAAGTAATAGCATGACCCGTGCTACAATGGAAATTACAACCATGGTTGGTTGTCCGTTAATGTGTACATATTGCCCGCAGGATAGTCTTAAAACTGCATACGGCGATGATGTAAAGTACATGACGGTTGATACCTTTAAAACTGCTATCAGCAAGTTGCCCATAGATTGCCGCCTTGATTTTTCGGGCATGGCTGAACCTTGGGTTAATCCCGACTGCACAGAGATGTTGGAGTTTGCATTGACTCGTGGGCATAAAGTGGCAATCTTCACTACCTTGTATAATTGGGATGAAGAAACTGTACACCGTATGGGAGAGCTGTTGATAAATCATGCTGCCCAAATTGAAATATTTAAAATACACTTTCCCGATGCCGCAGGCAATATGCGTGGTTGGAAAATTAGCGATGAATGGGAATATGCCTATGCTGGTATGCAGGCAGTAGTACGAGCCGCTGGTATACATTACGAAGCAATGACCATGAGTGACCACGGAGTGCATCCTGCCATACGTGATCTACCGGGAATGGGAGTAAGTCACAGTTGGTCCATCGCCGCGCATGATCGTGCTGGTAGCTTACCCAATGAGCAAATAGCAAAACAAGTAAAGGATCAACCCATTAAGTTTGGTCCACAACATTCAAAACCAATTACTTGTAGCAAAACAGAAGCGTTCAACCAAAATGTGATGTTGCCCAATGGTGATGTTGCGTTATGTTGTATGGACTATGCAAACAAGCACGTAATCGGAAATCTACTTGAAAATTCGTATGAAGAATTATTCACTGGTCCGGAAATGATCAAGATCTTGGTAGAAAATGCTCGGCCATGCTTCAGCAACGAAAGCCTATGTAGAACTTGCACCGATGCAAGAATTGTTTGACACATAAATCACAGTAGTATATAATACACGCATGGGCCAATAGCTTAATGGTAAAGCGTTCGACTCATAATCGATTGAGTCTAGGTTCAATTCCTAGTTGGCCCACCAGAATAATTGTTTGGAGTAATTGATAAAGAATACGCCTCGGTGGTGAAATTGGTATACACAAGGGACTTAAAATCCCTCAACTGTAATGGTTATGCCGGTTCAAGTCCGGCCCGAGGCACCAATTTGATAAATGTATAACTTAGAAAATAATAAAAAATTAGGATACTATACAGTAGGTGACAATGTTCACTTTAACAAGCCAACGGCGTTAATGGATGCAACAAAAACAAATAATTTCCCACAATGGAATTTTAATCCAGATGTGTTTAATAATTTAAAGTGGGATGAAGAACCTACTACAGACATTAGAGAACTATATCGCCTACGTGCATTACAGTTAAGAGAACATTACGATTACATTCGACTTGAGTTTAGTGGCGGGTCAGACTCAAACACAATTCTCTTTAGTTTCTTACTCAACAATATATTCCTTGATGAAGTGGTATTTAGATATCCGGAGCAAGGTGATAAGAACATTATCACAAACGATCCGCATAATAGTAAATCTGAAAACTTCTTAAGTGAATATGAGTTTGCTACAAAGCCGGCTTTAGCGTGGATAGCCAAAACTAGTCCTTCTACTAAAATTACTATACATGATTTTAGTGAAGATATGATCAAAGCAGAATTAAATGACACGTGGGTATTTAGAGCAAACGATTTCCTACAGCCAAGCCATGCATTTAAACATGATAATTTAAGTCACGTGGACCACAAACGCCAAGCTGACACAGGTAAGAGTATTTGTATATTATACGGGGTTGATAAACCTAAAGTATGTATACGTGATGGGAAGTGGTACACATACTTTATTGATTTTCAAGCAAACCACGCAAATCGTGTTATGTACGAGTATACAAATTTAACCAATGAATACTTTTTTTGGACTCCGGACTTTCCAGAAATAGTGCATAAACAAGTACATCTAGTTAAAAATTGGTTTAGCACTCCCCAGACACAAATGCTAAATCATTTGATACGTTGGCCAAATCATTCTGTTGCACAACGTACTACGTTTGAGCATATAATTAGACCGTTAATTTACCCCGATTGGGATCCAACAACATTCCAGGTATCTAAACCAAGCAATAATTTCTATCCAGAAATGGACCATTGGTTCTACACTAATTTTAAAGGATCAACAGCCTATCTAAATTGGCAAGCTGGGTTAACATTGTTGGCTAATAGTGTTGACACCAAGTACTTTAATATGGAATTTGGCAAACCAGTTGGGTTCATTGGATTCCTTAGCCCATTTTACTGTTTGGGTAATGTAGTAGATAAATAATATTACTAGTATCAATGCCACGCTATCAAATAGCTAAATAAATACATAATATTACACAATTCCCAGGAGAATTTCAGAATGACACCAAGAAAAATCCGTTGGCTAATCGCACATCAGCCAGTAGAACTATTTGTACGTACAGCAGAAGCGTTTAAGCAAGAGCTGAATAAACGTCTGCCAGGCCACTTTGATCTAGAAATCATTACTGCCCCGGAATACGTGGCACAATATAAAGGTGCAAAAGAATTAGCAACTATTCTTGATGATGATCTAGAAAATGTTGATGCGGCTGTAGATGCATTGTTTGATGCGCTAGACGACGATATCCATTTGAGCCAAACTCAAGTTATCATGATTGGTGCAAAGGATCGTGCATTTTATACCTTAGACTTGCCGTTTATGTTTGATAATCATGATCATGTTAAACGTGTTGTTGAAGGCCCGATTGGTGCTGAAATGTGTGCCAATTTAGAAAAAAATACAAGTGTTAAGGGATTGGCATTTACATACAGCGGTGGCTATCGCGTTGTTGGTAGCAATCATGCTATTGCCAGCCTAGGCGATTTACAAGACAAGCGTGTTATTGTAGTTGGTAATAAAACACCACGTACAGAAACACTGGAAGCCTTTGGTGCAGAAACTATTTCCGTTAACCCATTGTTATGGGGTGGTTGGGATACGATCCCAACAGATGGATCAGCTGATTGTGTTGAAACAACATACCTACGTTCCAAGGTTAACCATATCCTTAAGACAAACCACAGTATGTTTATTACAACAATTTTAACTGGACAGAAATTTTGGGCAACATTATCCAAAGAAGAACAGACAGCATTTGAAGAATGTGCTAAAATTACAGCACGAATTGAACGCGAGTGGGCAATTGCAGATGCAGATAAATTTGAAGCAGATGCAGTATCAAATGGTATTACCATTACTCCACTAAGTGCCGACGATGAGGTTGACATGAAACACAAAGCACGTTATACTTACTTGGGATTTGGTGCTGAATACGGTGATTTAATCAAAAGAATCAGATTAAGTTAAATCAAGGTTGACAGTAAAAGGTAAATAACGTACAATAGATAAATTATGAAACAGATTATTAAACACTCAATACAACATACACAGCTAACACCGGGCTCCCTAGCCTATTGGTCAAACTGTGGATTCCTACCAGCGTTTAATATGAATAGTTTAGGTCGTAGTACAGTAGAGATTAGAAGTAGGGTTCGAGAAGGATGGGATGATTAAGTAAATTATCCAGCAAACTTTAAGAACCCTAGGACTAAAAACCCTAGGGTTTTTTGTTTTAAGGAGAATAGAATGCTAGACAAGAAAAAAGTACAAAGAGCTACTGATAACAAATATGTGTTGTCGGCAGAGCAGAGAGTTGCTTTGTTAGAAAGTAAAGTACAGCGGGCAGAAGCATACGTTCTAGCATTGAAGAAAGAGGTTGCTAAGAAATTGAAGTAATGTTAAGCTGCACCGTGCAGTAAGTGTTATAAGAGGAAACGAGGTCCTCGCTAGGCACTATAAACATCTGGCAAACGGGCGGACAGGATACATGAAAGTGTGGCGTTAACACACTAGTAAGACTCCTGGGTAGGGTATTATCCCTATCATATCCTGTAGCAATACAGGGTATTCTAAAGCATATCAGATGAGAGCGTCCAAAGGTCATGAAAACCTTGTGGGGCAGAGCACGGAATCACCGCGACACTAGTATGTTTTAGAATACAACGGAGGAACGGCGCAGACGGCGGGGCGCGGCAGACTGTAAATCTGTTCTCTAGGGCTAGTTGGTTCGAATCCATCTTCCTCCACCAATTTTAATGTTTGAAGTTTTGCTGGGCCGCACATAAATACATGTATAGTATTCCTATACTAAATATTTAAAATCCCAGGAGAATTCCCACATGAAAGAAGTTAAAAAGATCAAGTGGCTAATTGCCCACTCCCCAGTAGAGTTATTTTTACGTACAGCACAAGCATTTGCCGCTGAAGTAAAGACTGCTACAGATGGTGCAATAGACATTGAAATATACACAGCAACGCAATACGCTGAAAAGTTCAATCAAGGCCACAAAGAAAACCCAATGGTTTATATGGATCGCGGCGAGCTTGAAATGAGCCAATTGCATATTAGCCAGCTATGGAAATGGAATGTGCCGTCATTTATGGCGCTTGAACTACCTTTCCTATTTAAAGATCATGATCATGCTACCCGTGTATTAGAAGGTAAGATTGGTCAAAGTATGTTAGATGAGTTAAAAGAAAAATCACCAGCTCGTGGTTTAGCATTTACATACAGCGGCGGCTTCCGTATTATTGCAAGCGACAAAGAAATTGAAACTTTAGCAGACTTTAAAAACCTAAGTTTCTATACTGGTACAAACCCAATTGGTATTGATACAATTGAAGCCATTGGTGGTTGCCCAGACGCTCATGCAATTGAAGATTATTGGACATCTGTACACACAGAAGGTGATAACCATGATGCTGTTGATACAACAGTACCACGTTTGCTATCAACTGTTAACTTAACTAATAAGCGTTATGTTACTGATACAAAACATAGTTTGTTTTTAACTAGCATTATTGTTAGTGAGAAGTTTTGGAACAGTTTAGATGATGAGTTAAAAGATAAGTTAGCCAAGGCAGCAACTAATGCCGCTCGATTAGAGCGTAAATGGTCTGTTGAGGATAGCGAGAGATTGTCTACTCAAGATCCAGCCGAAACTGGTGTTTATTATAAAGAACTAAGTGCAGAAGAAATGGCCAAGTTTGAAGCATTAACTGAACCATTGTATGCAAAGTATGATTCGGTATTCTTACCAGGTTTAATCAATAATATTCGACTTGGCTAGTATTGCTTTTAATTTGTTTTTAGTTTATAATCAGATTCTATGAAAGACCTTTTTCTAGAATCTGATTCTCTATCTAATAAACGGATAGTTATATTTGGTATAAACCGAATACAAAGTTATCCAACAGTAACACACATTAGACATATTACTACCTTGCATGATAAATTTGTGTCGGCTGGTATTGATGATGTATATTGTGTGTCGTTTTGTAATTTTATCCTGTTTGACATTTTAGCACCAAAGTTATCAAACAAGATAAAGTTTATACAATTGTCCGATGAAGATAATTTAGAATCCTTTAAATGTCTACTGGATAAAAAAGGCAACTCTAATTTTTTAAGAGAATATTGGCAATTTGCCTGTGTATTAAATAACATGGTTGTTGAGCAATATTATCAACAACCGTTTGTAAAGATAAAGATAGGCCCGGATACAAAAGAAAAGATTTACAGCGAAGTAAATCCGGACTATATATTAAGCAATTTGGGGGTGTAGCTCAGTTGGGAGAGCGTATGCTTTGCAAGCATAATGTCGTCGGTTCGATCCCGTCCACCTCCACCAGAATTACTGTTTTTTAAGGCGCGATCTAAATGCAATCGTTACTCGCATACCTTTCGATACAGACGAAGATGCCCGTGTATTATGTAATACACGTGAATCGTATACAATAAGACGGCCGGGCACACTACCAACAATTTCACTAGGCCAACCAACTGGAAAGTCTCTACTTTGGTTTCTAGATTCTTTTTGAAATTGTTGTGTGTCTCCGGTATCAGCATCATTGGGATAAAATACACATTCGCCAAGCCAAGTTGGATACCATTCTAGATTGGCACAATATAAAATATTGAACGTGCCTTCTTCGTCGACATTAATATTATCTTTGTGTATGCCGTATGCACGATACACAGATTCGTTTGGCCTGCCGTTGGTATATACACGCCAGCCTGCTTTTAAACCCGGAACCGCTGTTTTTGGCTCCCATTCTAGGGTGTCGTCAACTAAGCTACCCTCGGGGGCTCCGGTTATTTCGTACTTATTGCCCAGGGTTAGATTAATTCTTTCCCACAGCGCATGGATTATCTTATGTTTGGCTTTTAAATAGTGTTCATCTACTGCTAATAATGCACGTGGGGTAGAACATCCGTATTTGTTGATAATTGCGTTAGTTTCGCAGTAGTCCCATCCATCTTTGTTTGGGACAAAGAAAGAAATATTACCTTCTTTCTTTATAGTTTTATTATGCAGGACAGCCCAGGTTTGGTCGCCTAAATAATCCCAAACTTGTGTACGCAAGTCAAGCGGAATAGATCCATCGATAATTTCTATGTGTGGTTTTAGCATACATATATTTAGTAACCGGCATCCAGCATAGTGCAGTAAAATTCAGGACTTTAGCTCAGTTGGTAGAGCGTCTGCCTTACACGCAGAATGTCGTCAGTTCGAACCTGGCAAGTCCTACCAGTTATGCATCTCTAATGTAATGGCAGCATGACAGTCTCCAAAACTGTTCGTCGGGGTTCGAGTCCCTGGAGGTGTGCCATATTATAGTGCGGTGGCAGAGTGGCCCATTGCATCGGATTGCAAATCCGAAAAACCGTCGGTTCAAATCCGACCCGCACTTCCAACACGGTAACGTAGCATAACGGTCGTGCACCTCCTTCATACGGAGCAAGGTGCTGGTTCGAGTCCAGCCGTTACCACCACGTAAGTCATTGATTATTAAGAGATCGTAGTAGTAGACGAATAATTCAAATGGCTATATAATAGTGGCTTGAGTTAATAAACGATCTTTAACAATACGGCGTTATACACATACACACCAATGCGTAGGCCACGCAGATATAATGGTTGATAGCTTGGCCCTTGTGGCTGAGTTGGCAGAGTTCGATTCCTGCAAGTGTGTAGTTGTATAACGTTGTGACATAGTTTAATGCGGGATTCGTAAAATGGTATTACCTCAGTTTTCCAAACTGAAGTTGGGAGTTCGATTCTCCCATCCCGCTCCATATTGAAACACATTCTTTGAGGTCTTGGCCGTTACCAGCGTAGCGAAAACGGCGACAGAGTGTGTTTCAATATGGTTCATATTAAATCATATTCGACGGGTTTGGCAAAGCGTTCGGCGTAGCTGAATTCGGTGCCCCTGGCAGGGTGCGAAAACTCGGTGTGCCAGCATTAAGGAATTATTGAGTATGATCTAATATGGAGCATTGGGAATAGAGGCGCTGTTGGTATGCTCAGACAGCCATATGAGTGCTGACTTCCTTACACTGGTTCGATTCCAGTATGCTTCACCAGAATTAGTAACACAGATTACGGGGCGTAAATTCCAAAGATCATCCGGATGATTAGAGGATACCAAAAAGGTGATGTTGGTGAAAATCCAACCCGCTCCACCAAATTAGTAGCACAGTAAAAAACAACGGAGAGGGTGTGCGGGTCCGAGTCCCGGTTGAGGGTGCTGGAAAGCATGCCTTGGCAGTCTCCATGCTAATACATTTTTACATAATAGATTTGCCCTTGTAGCTCAGATGGTAGAGCGCCGCACTTGTAATGCGGATGTCAGGAGTTCGATTCTTCTCGGGGGCACCAAAGTTTACTCGGTGTAGTTTAATGGTAAAACACGTGGTTTGGGACCATGAGTTGAAAGTTCGATTCTTTCTTCCGAGACCAGTATTATTCCACGATAGCACAGCGGTAGTGCAGTTGACTGTTAATCAATTGGTCCCAGGTTCGATCCCTGGTCGTGGAGCCATATTGAAACACATTCTTTAAGGTCTTGGTCGTTACCAGCCTGGCAAAAACGGCGACAGAGTGTGTTTCAATATGGTAAGTAGCAATTAGATAAGAGCCAAACTGGGCGTCTAGTCAACGTCAAAGAGGCGAAGGGAAAATTGCGAAATCCTGACAATAGCCTTGACCGGTAACGATAAGGAGCCATATTGAAACACATTGACGGAACCGGTTTTGTTCCGGCTAGTCGTGCCATTATAAATGAAGTGGTGTTATCAGTGTGTTTCAATATGGTATTATAGAACATGGAGAGTTGGCTGAGTGGTTAAGGCAGCGGTTTGCTAAACCGTCGTCCCGAAAGGGGCGCATAGGTTCGAATCCTATACTCTCCGCCAGAGTTGGCGCACGAAACTACCTATTGTATGGTGGTGATCGGCCCATTGAAGGTTTAACGAACCTGCAAATCAATCAATACAGTTTGCAAAAAATGTTCACTAGGGCGATAGTAGAGACTATCCATGGGGTCAGGCCGAGAAACGGACTCCACAATTTTTGATATAAAAATTTAGCCTGTTAGCTCAGCGGTAGAGCAGTATCTTGATAAGGTATTGGTCGGTGGTTCGATCCCACCACAGGCTACCAAAATTACGGCCCTTAACTCAATGGATTAGAGTGCTAGTCTTCGAAACTAGAGGTTGGGAGTTCGAGTCTCTCAGGGCCGGCCAAATTACGGGACGTTAGCTCAGCTGGTAGAGCAGTAGACTTTTAATCTATTTGTCGTGGGTTCGATCCCCGCACGTCCCACCATAATGTCGCTTTAGCTGATGTGGTCATAGCACCGGTCTGAAGAATCGAGGAACGTGGTTCGATCCCACGAGGCGACACCAATAACTGATGGGGATTAGCCAAGTGGAACGGCAACGGGTTTTGATCCCGTGATGCACAGGTTCGATCCCTGTATCCCCTACCAAATTATCTGTCTGTAGCTCAACGGATCAGAGCAACTGGCTTCTACCCAGTAGGTTGGGGGTTCGAGTCCCTCCAGACAGGCCAAACAATGGTAACCATAGTGTAAAGGTTAAGCACCTCACTCTGTGAAAGTGATAGAATGGGATCGTTCCCCATTGGTTACCCCAGAATAACCCGGTTTACTCTTTACCGTGATTAAAAGAGGGTAGACAGCACCACAACTGTCGGGCGCATAGGATCTGCCTCAGAGACCCGAGTATGGGAGACTTGAAAAATCACTAAGGCGGGTCACAGCCCGTCTAAATGGAAAAATGTGCGGACAGGGTAACAACTCAGTCATTGGGCTTCTGTGGTGGAAGTGGCAGTGACACTAATATTCCCTCTGTAGTTTAGCGGTAAAACACCTGGCTTATACCCAGCATCGTCTCCAGATTAGAGAGCGTCCGTGGTTCGAATCCACGCGGAGGGACCAAATTTTAATAACCGTACCGGCGTAAACCGGAATGTATTTCCGGATGAAATTTAACTGTACCGGGATATGCCCGGCACGGGCTTGAGTGGTAGGCCCACGGTGTACAAATATGGAAGTGTGGCTGAGCATGGCTTAAGGCAGCAGTCTTGAAAACTGAAGTACCGAAAGGTGCCGTGGGTTCGAATCCTACCACTTCCGCCAATATTACGCGAGTATGGTGAAATAGGTAAACACAGGAGACTTAAAATCTCCCGCTTCGGCTTCCCAGTTCGATTCTGGGTACTCGCACCAGTAAATGCCCCTCTAGCCAAATTGGAAAAGGCAGCTCTCTCAAAAGGAGTGTTATATGTTCCCGGTTCGACTCCGGGGAGGGGCACCATTATGGTAAATATACTAAAGTATAGGAGAGCTATAATGGCGTACAGAGAACAAGTAACAATTACATGGGCAAGCGAAGCCGATTCATCAAATGCTGATGTGCTAACAGCATTAACATCAGAATTAACGGCAAAAACTGCCGCTAATAAAACAGACGGTATAATCACTAATGTGTCTTCTACTGTAATGCAAACTAAATGGGTTGATAGAGATTCTGCAGAAGCATTTGTATTCTATATAGATGACATACGCAAATTACATTCAATTGCCCCAGCATCAGTTGACATAACTGGAATAGTAGTTAACGACTACTATGCAAACCAATTGTGGTATGCAAATAATATTAAAGACAAAAGTTAGTATTCACTAACTTTCATAACAAATACGAGTCACTGGTTGACTCGTATTTCATTTTGCAGTATAATACATTTATAAATTAGAAATAAGGCTCGTTCGTATAATGGTCATTACGGCGGATTGTCTATCCGCTCACGGGAGTTCGATTCTCCCACGAGTCGCCAAGGTTTTATACATCGTTCATCTAGAGGCCTAGGATATCGCCCTTTCACGGCGAGTACACGAGTTCGAATCTCGTACGGTGTACCAATAAATTGTAAAGGAGTTATCATGCCATGGATTGAAAACGTAGCCGCCGATGACATTCCAAAAAAGTTTCATCACGAGCCAGGCGAAAACAGTATGCTGATCAGCATTGTTGATCCAGCCAGCTGGCGTCCTACTCCTGCACATAAGTTCAAGGAACAGCATAACTTTGAGTTCTTGGATATTGAGCTTAACGATTTTGCATTAGAAGAAGCCATGCGTTGTAGCCAAGAGCAAGCAGATGAGCTTGTTCGTTTGTTGCAACACGCATTGGCTAACCACATGAATGTGGTTGTTCATTGCCATGCTGGCATTTGCCGTAGTGGCGCAGTATGTGAAGTTGGTGTTATGTTAGGATTCAATGATTGCGAACGTTTCCGGATGCCTAACTTGTTAGTAAAGCATCGTATGATGAAAGCCCTAGGGTGGACATATGATGAAAATGAAAAGCCAAACATTGATGATTGGCGCACTTTTAAACCCGTTGTATAAGAAAGGAGGGCAAGATGCCTAGTGTATTTTTAGTAAGCGACACGCACTTTGGACACAAAGGCGTATGTCACTTCACACGTAAAGATGGTGTAACAAAACTTCGTCCATTTGATACACCTGAAGAAATGGACGAGTTCATGGTCAAGACTTGGAACGAACGTGTTAAGCCCACGGACAAAGTCTATCATTTAGGCGATGTTGTTATCAACAGACGAGCATTGCAAACGCTCAGCCGCTTAAACGGGGATAAAGTTCTTATCCGTGGTAACCACGATATCTTTAAAGACGAAGACTATCGTGCTCACTTCCGTGAGCTCCGTGCGTATCATGTTATGAACGGAATGATTCTTTCTCATATTCCGTTACATGCAGATAGTCTTGGTCGATTTGGCACTAACATTCATGGCCACACTCATGCTAACCGCGTGAAAAAGGCTCGTGGGGTTGATGCCAGAACAGGAGAAATCTTGTACAGTGATGAGAACGATGTCCGCTACCATTGTGTATGTGTAGAACAGACCCCGGACTTTGCTCCTATCTTGTTTGAAGATGTGATAGCACGTATCAAAGCAGAAGGTGGTGAAGTAGATTTTAGGAACGGTAACGGTCCTACTATGTAAAAAGGCCTTCCAAGCCTGTAACTAGTAATAGTTATAAATTTGGCCGCTCAATCGCTAACGGAAAGAGCATAAGATGACAGTTAGAGTCCAGGACACGCGGACTTTAAAATGACGTGGGAGTAGGTGGAAGCCCTACACTTAATAATAGAACTGTCCGACACAGGATCCGCAAGGACTGCAAATTGTATAGCTGGGATTTACCAGTGAACCGGAAAGGAACAGCCGGCTACGGGCATCTCGGAGGGGATAACTCTCCAACTAATTCTGCTGACCCACATCCGCCTAGGTTGATAATCAGCATCCGCTATACACGAAACGTGGGATGGGCTGTGTATACCGGGTTGAAAGTTATCCTGACCAAAAACTTTCATTGACATGTATCAGATATTGCTGTATAATTAATTTTAGATATAATTAGTTTGGGTACAGGTTCGACAACCATCTGATACCAGTGGTACAATTTAGTATAGGCAATGCAAGCCAGTCGCTCGAAAATGAGGCAGTATCGGGTATTCCCGAAGCGATACTTTACATTTTAAAGCCTAGAAAGGTTGAAGTACACAGTAATTTGATTAACATCGACCATTGGGACTTGTGTGGTAGAATTAATGTTAATTGCGCTTGGTATGAAGACGTTCATATGCGACTGTGGCCCGCGGTTGAAAAGCAGATTTATGTACCCAAACTAATTATATTATAAGTATTGTATTGCCCCGGTGGTGAAATTGGTAAACACAGCGGTCTTAGAAGCCGTAAGCTGAGAGTTCGAGTCTCTCCCAGGGCACCAAGTTTTAAATGCGGCTGTAGCTCAGTTGGTAGAGCATCACGTTGCCAACGTGAATGTCACCGGTTCGAACCCGGTTAGCCGCTCCAGGTAATAACAGTTGACAATCATATATAGATCAAGTATACTAACTATCGCGGGATGGAGAAGCGGCATCTCAGGAGTCTCATAAGCTCCAGTCCCTGGTTCGATTCCAGGTCCCGCAACCACTTTGTAATTTAACCTTAAGGCTCAAATGAAAAAAGAAGACAGTCGTGGATATAACATTGATACTGAAAAATGTGTTGAACTAGCTGGGGGTAATAAGTATGATTTAGTGCTAATAGCTTCAGTCAGAGCGAGAGAAATTGCAAAACAAAACAGAGAACGAGAAGCACAAGAATACATTAATCCAGCAGTAACAGCCTTGTTAGAATTGCAGAATGGGCAATTTGATAAAAATTTACTTAAACAATACACAAACCCAAAATGAAAGATAAGTTAGTAACCGCATACATTAAAACAGCAGAAACATTTGCTGAATTAAGCCATGCTCGGCGGTTGCATGTTGGTGCTATTGTAGTCAAGGATGATAGAATTATTTCCATTGGCTACAATGGTATGCCAGCTGGTTGGGACAACAACTGTGAAGATACTGTCTGGCCCAGTGACGGAGAAAGAACACTTAAAACTAAACCCGAGGTACTTCATGCTGAAACTAATGCTATCGCTAAACTAGCAAAAAGTACCGAATCCGGGGAAGGTGCATCGATGTTTATCACCCATGCTCCGTGTTTGGACTGTGCTAAACTTATATTCCAAAGTGGTATTACTAAAGTTTGGTATAAAACAGAGTATAGAGACGATTCTGGGGTGAAGTTCCTGGCAAAATCGGGAATCGAAGTTACACACACTAAATAAATATATCACAACCCCCTTAGGAGTCTTTTTCATGAATGAAACACGTAAAATACGCTGGGTGCTATACCATGAGCCAATTGAGCTTTTTATACGCACAGCAGAAGCTTTTGCCAAAGAAATTAAAAAATTAACAGATGGGCGTATTGAAATTGACGTCTATACCATGTCGGATTATCAAGCTAAATTTAAACTTGATGCAGAAATTGAGCCATTGGAGTTAATTAAAAACGGCAAAGTTGAAATGAGCCAGGTACAAGTTAATACGCTAGGCGCATGGACTGCAACTGATTTTTATGCCCTTGAATTACCATTCTTGTTTAGCAGTCACGATCATGCTACACGAGTACTTGAAGGTGACATTGGCCAAGGAATGCTCGCCGGCTTAAAAAATACTACTCCAGCTACCGGATTGGCATTTACGTACAGCGGTGGTTTCCGTTGTGTGGCAGCAGGCAAGCCAATTGTAACAGCCGAAGATCTTGTAGGATTAAAATTAACCACTGATACTAACCCAGTTATGGTTGACACCGCAGTTGCATTTGGTTGCGAGGCTACACCAATTCGTATCTCCGATCAAAATCCATTATCTAAAGTGGCACGCCACACCAGCGAAGCAGTTGATACAACTTTACCACGTTACAAATCTGAAGCAAACCCAGCTATCCATAAATTTGTTTCCAATACAAAACATAGTTTGTTCTTGACCACTATTATCATTGGTACAGATGTGTGGGATAGTTTAAATGCAGAAGATCAAGCCGCCATGCGACAAGCCGCATTAGTAAGCTCACGTTTAGAGCGTCAATGGTCTATCGATGATGGAATAGAACTTGCTACAAATACCAAGCAACAAAAAGAATTAGGTTTTAGTTTTAGTGAATTTAGCGATGTCGAAACTGCCAAGTTGAAACAACGTGCAGAAGTCGTATACGACAAGTATTCACAATTCTTTACACCAGGATTGGTTGACGGAATTATCAAAGGGTAATAGTTTATACTCTTGTATGCAAGACATTAGTTTTTCTATCTTTACAAACAATAAGATTCAACAAATATCACTTCAGGACCTGCTTAAAAATAAGCGAGTCCTGATTTGTTCTGCAACTCGAAATGGAGAATCTGTTTCTAATGGATATTTTACCTATCTGCGCGATTTAGAATCCCAATACAAAGAATTGTATAATATTGATGTATACGTTATTGTAGCAAATAAACTGTCACTGGCTGGAGCAATAGTACGTCGAGCCAATGTAACTCTGTATGATACTAACAAAAGTTTTATACAATATCTAGCAACCAAATATAATAAAACACTTGATATAGATATATTATTTCATACATGGAATTATCAGGTGTTGTTCAACAATGGTGAGATTGAACAGTTTTACGAACAACCTACTGAAAATTGCATGAAGTACGTATTAGAGCATACATGGCGCACACAGCCAGCTGAATTCAATGGTTGGTTTGTTTGGAAATTAAAAAATCAACAGCCTGAATATTTAGAAAGTGATGAACTATTTCACCGCCGACGACTTGGTACATTTGAAAATAATATTAAAATTGGGAAAGCCCTGTTTTATTATAAACTGTGGCCAAACACAGAATTAGATCAATATCTGCTTGACACATCATCTAACATAGTAGTATAATAGACACACGCCCGGTTAGCTCATTTGGTAGAGCAACGCACTTGTAATGCGTAGGTGGTCAGTTCGAATCCGACACCGGGCACCAAATTTCTAAAGTATTTGACACATAAATCACTTACTTTAAAATTGCAATATACATTTGGGAAATAACATGACAGAAGAAAAGAAATCAAAAAATCCCTTTATAGCCGCCGCAATAGCGCAGCGGGATGAAATGAAGCTGGCGTTGAGAGACTTAACGGATGCGGCGAAAGAGTTGATGGACTGCAAGGGTTATGACCTATACCCGGACGGCACGATGCGACCGGCTCATGGCTTGGGCGAGTGGGTTAAAGCCGAAGACTACGACAAACTTCACGCTGCCGCCGAAGCCGCACAAGCGGAGATTGCAATGCTGAAGAACGAATACATTTGCAAGTGTGGATTGCGTGTGACACCGCATCGTTGTAAAACCGGAGAGGAAGATAGCCAAACTGATCGTTTTTTGATTGGAACTATGTTATAGTTGTAATTAGTTTATTAATATTAAGGAATCAAAATGTTCGAATCACTTGAAATTCGTAGGGCCGCAAATGGTTTTATTTTAGTAGTAAATAGAGAAGATGAAACTCAGGAATTTGTATACGACACAGAACGTAAACTTATGCGAGTTGTTAAACAATATCTTGGTGAACGCATTACAGCAGAAGATGCAGATTAATTACCAAACAAAATGCTTGGCGTAATAATCTACTATTAGTTTTAACTCGGTATCAAATTCAGCTCTGGGCTCCCAACCCAGGGCTTTTATTTTGGAATCATCGATTGCATATCGTACGTCTTGACCTTGTCGTTTAATTGTAGTGTCAAGGTGTTCTTCGTATTTTCCCTTGCACCCACCTAGGTAATACATATCAATAATTTTCTTTGCAATAACAATATTTTGATCTTCGTAATTACCACTGATGTTAAATATATCGTTTTGCACGCCAGCTTCAATTAATGTAATAATTGCTTGAGCAGTATCCGCGGCATGTAACCAAGTACGCTTTGGCAATCCTTCATCATGTAGTGGAATAGGTTTACCCAGGCTCAATGCTTTAATTGACTTTGGAATAAACTTTTCTACATACTGTCCAATGCCATAATTGTTTGTTGGTCTAACAATTACATACGGCACATCAAATGTCCGCGCCCACGCTAATACCAATTGATCAGCTGCCGCTTTGGTTGCTGAATATGGATTGCTGGGCTTCAACAGATCTGTTTCTTTATGAAACCCGTCTACCAAATCCCCATATACTTCATCTGTACTAAAATGTAACAACGTAGGTTTATGCTTGGCATTCTTAATAAGCTCAAGTAAATGCCAAACGCCATTGATATTGCTGCGTAGGAACACTTCGCTACTTGCGATACTGTTGTCCACGTGAGTTTCTGCGGCTGTATTAATCACATAGTCGCATTCGTATAAGCGATCTATGTCGTTAATGTCTTTTTCATCAAACGTAAAGTTTTTATAAGCAAGCAATTCATCAAAGTCGGTATTGGCAGCATAGGTACCCTTGTCAATCCCCCGCACATACCAGCCTTTTTCTAAACATGCCTTGGTAACATGTCCGCCAATAAATCCCAAACATCCGGTGACGTATACTACACGTTTCATATTTTTCTCATTAAGTTTAAATAGCCGGGCCTTGGACTATCAATCCAATCCTTGAATATACTTTCTAATTGCTGTAAATCCCACGGACGATATCGTTCAATATTTGGTAATGCATCAAGTACTTTTATATCATCGTGCGCCCAATGACTAATACCATCATGACTATAATCTTTATCGCGGCCACTGCCCAATAACTTAATGTTAATGTTTTCGTAGTTTACGTAGTTACGTAGAAACTCAAATGGGCGATATAATAAGAAACTACTCATGCTATAACACACAGGGATTAGTCCTTCTTCAGACATTCCTATTGCAACACCAATCATAAGTTGCTCTGCGGCCCCCACATTGTAAAAACGATCAGGATACGCATTACGTACATTGTCTAATATACCAAACCCCAAATCCGCAGTAACAACACGAATACGATCGTTTACACTCATTTCATCTAATAATAGTTGAGCACATTCTTTTCTCATTGAGCTATCTCCGCATAATTTTCTGCTGTCAGCACATAGTAATGTGTCAATAGATTTTCAGCAAAAGACCACTTATATGGATCGCTAACACGGATGTTAATGCGTGGCATAAATGCCTGCAAGCGACGTACTAGGTAATCCACATCAATGCTATCATACGCACCCATGCCATTGATATTGGCATATACTTCTAAATTATCAACTGGGTGCTTAGTGATAAAAGCCAAACTTTCCCAGATACTACCTTCAGCACATTCACCATCACTTATCATACAATAAACTTTTTTGTTTGGTGTAGCAAGTGCATGACCCACAGCAATAGGCAATCCAGATCCAAGGCTTCCTGTAGAGCAATATAAATGGTTTTCCGGGTCCTTACCAGGATGAATACCGTGCTTATGTAGCATCTTAACAGCATCAATTCCGTATCGTTGTTCTAGTATACAGTAGAGTGCTAAACCAGCATGACCGTTGCTAAGAATAACAACTTCGTTGTCTTCCCGTTTATTGTAAATCTCTTCCAGGATAGGAGCGGCACTTAACGTGCTACTAAGGTGACTTACTTTTTCTTGATACGTTACATCAATGATTCTACGTTGTAGTTTATTCATTATTTCCATGCAAATAGTTGATCGTGTATTACTGTGTCAGTTTCGTATCCTTGCCGCTCAAATACTTCTTTTAATTGTTGTCTGTTACTTTCCAAGTTACCCGGCCATGCTGTGTCGGCGCCGTTTGTTTGATGAATCTCTACAAACCAAAATTGCACAATGTCTTTAACAGGCTCAATAGTGGCATCAGTAATAGCCAACATTTCTGACCCTTCAATGTCGCACTTAATAAAATCAACTTTTTCTAAGTTGTGTTCTTTAATTAAATCGGCAATAGTCATGCCTGGAACATCAATGCGTTCTCCGTTGTGGCTTACCATGCTATTGGTTGTAGCATTTTCGTTTAGGTAAAAAGCAACAGTATCGTTTGTGTCCCCAATTGCCGCTTGTACCCTTGAAATATTATTATACTCTTTTGTAAGTTTTTCAAGTATATCAAATGTATGTGGTGCTGGCTCCACTGCAATAAGTTTAGATGAGCTGTCTTTTGCATACAAGGAAAACAATCCAATGTTTGCACCAATGTCAATAACAACTAAATCTTTACGTTCATTGAAGATTGGATCATATAAACGTTCAGTATTAATCTGACGTAAGATTGTTTCTGTTTGATTGTCTGCATCGTTGAACCAATCAGCAACTTCTGCTAGTTCGCTAATGATTTGTATTGGTTGATTAAGACTGTTTATTAGGTTTTTTTCAATCATGTCATTTTCTTTATAAAATCTTGAATACCTTCTTCAAGTGAATATTCTGTTTCAAACTTATATTGCATTTTAGCATAAGAAGTATCACAAATCCAAACTTTACTTTCGTATGCTTTACTCAATCCGGGCTCATACGTCACAGCGCCCTGAGTTCCAGTAATTTTTTGCCACAATTGTAATACTTCTAAATTGCTATGTTGTACACCAGATCCAAAGTTTACAATTTCTCCAGTGGGCCAAGCAGAATTGATTAACAATTCAATACCACGTATAAAATCGTCAATGTAAATAAAATCATGAAACCCATCACGTAATGTAATTGGCTCATTATGAAAAAATGCACGATACAATTTTGGATATAACCTATGCGGTCTTTCGTGTACTCCGTAACCGCTGTATATACGGGCAACACACGTATCTAATTTGTATTGGCGAGCATATCCCTGGCAAAGTAATGTAGCGGCACCTTTGGTGGCTTGATATACATCTACGGGATTGATTGGGTCTTTTTCGCTAGTAGAACGGGGCATTGGTCCATACTCGGCACTGGACCCGATGTTAATAAATCGTGTTGCTGGATTGTACAGTTGGATACCTTCTAACCAGTTATGCACAATACCAACGTTGGTCTCAAACATTAAATCGGCATTATATATTTCGCCGGCACAGTTAATAATTACATCTGGTTTGTGCTGGCTAACAAACGATCGTGGATATCCACCCCACCGATTCCACTCAATGACTGTGTGGTTTTGGTCGAAATATTCTTTTAAACTTTTACCAATGAATCCGGTTGTACCGGTAATTACTATTTTCATCTAACAATTTGTTTAGTCAACTCTGTTGCACGTTTAATACGAGCTGGCTTATATGTTCCGGGCCAATGCACGATCCAATCACCGGGTTCCCATGCTCCACTATTGCCCAATATATCCATGCGGGCATCACAATAATCGTAAATGTGTGGTTCGTAGCTATTCATTTCACGTTGCGCCACAACCTTTACAATATCTTTGTTTTCTTCGAGAGTATCAATAATAACTTGCTGTTCTGCCCACTCTATGTTGGCATATTCTTTTTCTTTATCGATAATCATTTGTAAGTATGCACGACCTTCTTTAGTATTGCGAGCTAAAAAATTACCAGAATTAATATTGAGTCGGTCAACAGGCACAATAAAATGGTAATCGTTATCTATTTTGTCTTCGATACGTATTGTTAGATTGGTAATCATTGCATCGCACTCGCTAAACAATAACCATTCAAGTTCGGGATATGACCAAAATAGATCTAACACAAAATGAATCTTGTTAAATCCCATAATTGGGCTGTACTTTGTATCTTTTAGGACATAAAACTTGTAACCATGTAGGTTACAATATTCTCTTTTTGGTGCATCTGTTAAATCGGCTAGGTCTTGATAGTTATCTGTGTTAATACTGGCAACGGAATGCATATGGTGTTCCTTGAAATTTATCTGTCTAGTATTTATTGTAGTAAATATGTGTATGAAGAAAATATACGATTGTTTCACATTTTACAACGAGTTGGACTTGTTGGATATTCGATTAGCTGAACTATATGCACACGTGGATTATTTTGTTATAGTAGAAGCAAATACTACATTTACAAATAGATCTAAACCATTTTACTTTGAGGAACACAAAGAGAGATACTCAAAGTATCTTGACAAGATCCTTTATGTAAAAGTAGAAGATATGCCCAGAGATGAAAATCCATGGGTTAACGAAGAATTTCAACGTAATCAAATTTCACGTGCTATCGTTGATGCTGATCCGCAAGATATAATTATGGTTTCGGACGTAGATGAAATACCACGTCCAGCCGCAGTTGATTATGTACGCACCAGCGATCAAGTTATCTTTGCGTTCCGTGTACCAATTTATAATTTTAAATTTAATTACATGAAACTCAATCCAGATCGTTATAACATTTGGATTATGGCAACAAAGTACAATGCGTTATTACAGCTCAGTCCAAATATATTGCGGGGCCTACGATTTGGATTTTTTGATGCAGGATATAAATTTGTTAACGATGGATGCGAAGTAATTGAACACGGTGGTTGGCATTTTGGATACATGGGTGATAATCAACATCTTAGGGATAAGGCGCAGAGCTTCAGTCATTTTGAAGTAAACACACCGGAGTTCCTGGAACAAATAGATGTTGAGGCAAGCATAGCTAAACGCACAAGCTGGAAACAAGATAGTGATGATCGTTATGAAATTGTAGAAGTAGATAACTATCTTCCTAAAGAAATAGTAAACAACCAAGAAAAATATCAAAAATATATTTTGGATAACCCGGTAGCTAAAACACTTGATTTATTACCAAGTTATCCGTATAATATTTAAATTCAAATAGGATAATATGTCAAAGACCGTATTGATTACAGGTGGTGCTGGCTTCATTGCCCATCACGTTATAGATAAGATGCTCAACGAAACAGATTGGAAGATCGTATGCCTAGATCGTCTTGATATTTCGGGCAACTTAAATCGCTTACACGATATGCTACAGGATCATGATCCCAAGGAAGTGGCACGTCGATTGCGTATTGTATTCCATGATCTTAAAGCAGAACTAAACAGCCAAATTGTGCAAGATATTGGGCACATAGACATTGTGTTACACTTGGCCGCTGGCTCACACGTGGATCGTAGCATTACATACCCAATGGAATTTGTACAGGACAATGTAATTGGCACAGTCAATATGTTGGACTATACACGCAAGAACTTACCAACCGTGGAACGCTTTGTTTACTTTTCAACAGATGAGATTTTTGGAGTAGCTCCCCCTGGTGTAAGTTACAAAGAGTACGATCGTTACAATAGTACCAACCCTTATAGCGCAAGTAAAGCCGCCGCAGAGGAATTCTGTGTTGCCTACGAAAATACATACAAGATGCCTATTATTGTAACCCATACCATGAATGTGTTTGGCGAAAGACAGCATCCAGAAAAGTTTATTCCCGGCACAATACAAAAGGTACGTGATGGAGAAAACGTAATCATCCATGCTAATCCAGAAAAAACAGAAGCTGGAACACGTATGTATATCCATGCAAAGGATGTAGCAGAAGGCTTAATGTTTATTCTAAACACATTGCCCAAGGATTATAAACACACCGGTGATTATGGATGGGCACATTGCCCCAAGTTTAATTTAGTGGGCACGGAAGAAATTGATAATCTTACATTGGCACAAATGATTGCTAAGGGCGTAGGTAAAGAACTTTATTACGAAATGATTGACTTCCATGGTAGTCGCCCGGGACACGATTTGCGTTATGCATTAGATGGCGGCCTACTTAAACAGTTAGGGTGGGAACCAAAAATTAAACTTAGCGAAAGAATAGAGGGTATGGTCAAATGGACATTGGAAAACAATCGGTGGTTAAGCAAATGAAACATGCCTTTATAGTCACATCCGCAGTTAACAGTAAGTTTGGAGTGTTTACGCCCAATCAACGATTAACGCAAACACTGGATACAGTTGCTAGTATCAAAGCCAAGTTGCCAACTGCAAAAATTATAATCATGGAGTGTTGCGGATCTCCTATACAAAAATCGCAAGAGAATATCCTTAGACAACATTGTGATGTCTTTGTTGATTACAGTCGCGACGAAGATGTACAATCAATGTATGACAGCGATAATTGGGACGTGGTTAAAAACGGTACAGAAATTATGTGCTTTGGTCGTGCATTGGCAGTATTGTCACACGAAGGATTCTTTGATGATGTGGATCGTATACACAAGATGTCCGGACGATATGTATTAAATGATATATTTGATGCAAGTATGTACGAGCAAACAGATGTAGTGGACAAGATTGTAATTGGACCAAAACATCAAAGCCAATTCCCGATCGAAGTAACGACAGTTCCTTTGCAATACATGGCTAGACTTTGGTCGTGGCCCAAGGCATTAGTTGATGAAGTGGTGCAAGTGTATATGGATAGTTTTCTATTCTTTGCTGAACGTGTTGCGGCCGGTGGCTATGTGGACATTGAACATGTCTTGTATAAATTCCTTGACCAAAGTAAAGTACACGAAGTTCAAAACTTAGGTGTTGAAGGACAAATTGCTCCAACTGGAATGGCAATTAAAAACTAATGAATAACTGTACACCTATTAGTGAATGCCTGGCATGTGGTTGTACTGAGTTGATACCCACCTTAGATTTACACGATCAACCGTTGGCCAATAACTTTCGTGACACATCAATAACTTTGTACGAAGAACGGTATCCATTGGCCATTAATCGTTGTGCAGATTGTGACCACTTACAGCTTACACATGCGGTAGATCCAAAATTAATTTACACACATTATCTATATGTAAGCGGCACAAGCGGTACTTATGTACAATATATGGATTGGTATGCTCGGTTTGTTCGGGAACATTTTTATCGTTGGACCACAAGCATTTTAGATATTGGCTGCAATGATGGTAGCCAACTTGATGCGTTTAAAAAATTAGGGTATGCCACATACGGAGTGGACCCAGCAGAAAATTTATATGCCACGTCAAGTGCTAACCATACAGTAGTCTGTGGATTTTGGGATGATGATAGTGCAAGTAAATTAAATCAAACGTTTGATATTATTAATACGCAAAATGCCTTTGCCCATAATCCTAATCCTCTTGCATACTTAAAACTTGCTAAAGAATATTTAAAGCATGATGGTAAGATCTTTATCAGCACCAGTCAAGCAGACATGGTTCTTAACGGAGAGTTTGATACTATCTATCACGAACACATTAGTTATTACAATGTTGGCAGTATGCGGGCACTAGCAGAACGTGCTGGTCTTTATTTGGTAGATGCTGTCAAGACTCCTATTCACGGAACAAGCTATATATTTGTTTTGGCCAAGCAACCAGCAAACCAACATCGCATAGCCAACCTACTTGCAATGGAAGTAGATCAAGGCCTCGCCAACGCCGCAACATATCGTGCATGGGCCGCTGGCGTCGAAACATTGTTAGAATCTTTAAAAGAACAGATTGAGATATTCCAGCATTACGGATACCAAGTCATTGGCTATGGTGCCGCTGCAAAAGGAATGACTTTACTTAATGCATCTGGTATTAAACTAGATTGTGTTATAGACGACAATCCGTTGAAGCAAGGGTTATGGTGTCCTGGTACACATATTCCTGTAGTTAGCAGTAACTATATCAAACAATTAAGTGATACAGATACTGTAGTATTTGTACCACTTGCTTGGAATTTTTACCCAGAGATTGTTAAGAAGATTAAACAAATTAGAACAAACGACAAAGATTTGTTCCTACGTTATTTCCCAACGCTTATAACAGAATGAATTTAGAACAACCAATTAATATTTTAGTCCAACGTCGTGCCGCAATTGGCGACGTTATAATGACCACAGGCGTTGTGCGTGAGCTAAAACGCAAATACGGAACAAACGCCAGCATTGATATATCAACGGACTTTGCAGAACCGTATCGTAATAATCCATACATACGTAACATATTCCCAGTAGATCAAATCCCTCCTGTGAATAATCGTTATGAGATGTATGTTAATTTAGATGATGCGTACGAAAACAATCCTACCGAACATTACGTTGATAATTATTTCTATCGTGCGTTTGGGTCTGGCGCAGAGGATTTAGATAAAAGTGTAGAACTATTCCCGACGGATGAAGATCGAGTTGCCATTGATATAGATTTAAAAGAGTTAGGTAATAAGTTTATTGTAGTACACTTACGTAACTGGCATTGGGCTGCAAAAAATATTTCAATGGACATTTGGTTAGAAGTATTTGGCAAGGTATTTGAACAACGTGCAGACTTCAAAATAGTGACAGTGGGCGGACGATCAGACCACTTTGTTGACCATCCACTTTTCCTAGATAGGCGTAATGTTTACAATAGTCAACAGATCAAGTATCTATGCGATCATGCCGCTTGTTTTGTGGGAATAGATAGCGGCCCACTGCATTGTGCCGCGGCAAGTAGCACTCACATCATTGGACTGCTAACACATTTAAAACCAGAGCGTATTATGCCAGCTGGTAATCATACTGCTATACAAACACTAGAAGATTGTGCTGGATGTAACGATGAGCAACAACGTCCCATTAGACAGTTAGTTTGTAAAAAAGGCAACACACCTTGTAACAATAATTTTGATACAGATGCAGTAACACAAGCGATATTAAAACAACTATGAAAACATATAGACACTCGGGTACATTAGGTGACCTTATATATAGCCTAAGCGTAGTAAAGAAAATGGAGCCAGGTAAGTTTCTAATTGCCCTACACAATATTGAAAATTGTGTAAGCCAATATGGATATAGGCCAGAAGAAGTAGATCCTGCACACAAAGGGCGTTTCACAGAACACGACCTACAATTGTTAAATCCCTTATTGGCAAGACAGAGTTACATTAAAGGACTTGGAGAATGGTACAAGGGTGATATTGAACCCGATGTAGATCTTGATAAGTTCCGTGGTACATTGTTCCGTGGGTTCGAAGGTAATTATGTACAAGCATATCATATAGCATTTGACTTACCATTTACTATATCGGATTATGATGCACCGTGGCTTGAAACCGATCCTATTAAAGTGGCACCAATTGTAATTAGCAGAACATTCCGTTATAGAGATCCCAATGGAGATGCGATATGGTGCGATATGGTCAAAGATGTTGACCTATTAAACACAGCAATATTTGTAGGTACCGAAGCAGAGCACGTGGATTTTGAACGTGCAGTCGGCAAACGTGTCCCGTATCATCCAGTAGCCGATTTTCTACAGTTGGCCAATATAGTTGCTGGTGCTGACTTGGTTATGGCAAATCAAAACTTTGTATACAGTTTAGCCATGGGAACCGGGGTAAGTACCGTGCTCGAAACAATTAAAATTAAGCCATTACAGAATAATGAATGTTTCTTTCCAAGAAAAAATTGTCAATATTTTTGAGTAATAAATATTTTCGTGGATGATGTTGACATATCCATATTTCTGTAGTACAATAACTATATCATTTATTTTATTAAAAGGAGTTCATAATGAATCTAACACCGCTATTAGATAGGGTCGTAGTTCGCCGTGTTGACAGTGAAACTGTAACCGAAGGCGGCATTTTTATCCCAGACGCAGCCGCAGAAAAAGCCGATCAAGGCGTAGTACTTGCAGTGGGTCCAGGAAAGCGTAACGAAAAGGGAGAGTTTAGCACTATTAACTTGTCCGCTAATGATCGCGTTATTTTTGGAAAACATGCCGGACAAACTGTAAAGATTGAAGGCGAGGAACTGTTAATCCTCAAAGAAGAAGACATACTTGGTGTAATTAATTAAGGAGAACACACATGGCTGCGAAAGAAGTAATTTTTGGGAATGATTCCCGTAGTAAAATGGTCGAGGGTGTTAACATCCTGGCCAATGCTGTAAAGGTAACACTAGGTCCCAAGGGACGTAACGTAGTTATCGAACGTAGTTTTGGTGGTCCATCAATTACCAAAGACGGTGTAACTGTAGCAAAAGAAATTGAACTAAAAGACAAGTTGCAAAACATGGGCGCACAGATGGTCAAGGAAGTAGCAAGTCGCACAGCATCTGATGCTGGTGATGGTACTACAACAGCCACCGTACTTGCTCAGAGTATTGTTAAAGAAGGTATGAAGTACGTTACTGCCGGACTTAACCCAATGGACTTGAAACGTGGTATTGATAAAGCAACCAAGGCCGCAGTTGAAGCACTTAGCTCTATTAGTAAGCCTTGCGAAACTGATGCAGAAATTGCACAAGTTGGTTCTATCTCTGCAAACGGTGACGAAGAAATTGGTCAAATGATTGCAGATGCAATGGCCAAAGTTGGTAAAGAAGGTGTTATTACAATTGAAAACGGTAAAGGTCTTTTAGACGAATTGGAAATTGTAGAAGGTATGCAATTTGATCGTGGATACCTAAGTCCTTACTTTATCAACAATCAAGAGAAGCAAACCATCGAACTTGAGCAACCATTTATTTTGTTGTTTGACAAGAAGATCAGCAACATCCGCGAACTAGTACCTGTACTAGAGCAAGTTGCTAAATCCGGGAAGCCATTGCTTATTGTTGCCGAAGACGTAGAAGGTGAAGCACTTGCTACTCTAGTTGTAAACAACATGCGTGGCACAGTTAAAGTAGCCGCTATCAAAGCCCCGGGCTTTGGTGATCGTCGTAAAGCAATGCTTGAAGACTTGGCAGTATTAACCGGTGGTAAAGTGGTAGCAGAAGAACTTGGCCGCACACTGGAAAAGACCACAGTAGAAGATCTTGGTATGGCAGGCCGTGTTGAAATCTCAAAAGAGAACACCATTGTTATTAATGGCGCAGGCGATACATCGGCAATCCAAGCTCGTGTTGCCGCGATCCGTGCTCAAATTGATGAAGCCGCTAGCGAATACGATAAAGAGAAACTTTCTGAACGTGTTGCTAAACTTGCCGGTGGTGTTGCTGTTATTAAGGTTGGTGCCGCAAGTGAAGTAGAAATGAAGGAAAAGAAAGACCGCATCGACGATGCACTACACGCTACCAAAGCCGCTGTAGAAGATGGCATTGTTCCTGGTGGTGGTGTTGCTCTAGTTCGTGCCCAACAAATTGTTAAAGGATTGGTTGGCAAGAACGCAGATCAAAATGCTGGCATTAGTATTGTTCTACGTGCAATGGAAGAACCATTGCGTCAAATCGTTGCCAATGCTGGTGAGTCTGCAGACGTTGTGCTCAATGAAGTTATCAAGGGCACTGGTAATTACGGATACGATGCATCATCGGAAACATATTGCGATATGTTGGTAGCTGGTGTTATTGATCCAACCAAGGTAGCAAAGACAGCATTAATCAATGCCGCTTCAGTTGCTGGTTTGTTGTTGACAACAGATTGTGCTATTTTTGATCTTCCTAAAGATCCGAATAATCCACAGCCTGGTATGCCACACATGTAATATTGTGTAGCACACCAAAGCCCGCTTTGGCGGGCTTTTTCTTGACCAATAAATCAATCTGCTGTATACTGAGTGTAATTAATAAGGAGAGTGTATGGACGATTTTGATGACATTACTTGCGAGGAGTTTTACTCCGAATACAATGCCGCTTTCCCGTATGAACAAGAATACGAAGCATGGATGGCTTCTATAGAGCAAGACTACATAGATGAGTGCAACGAAAAATTGGGCATCCTTGTACGTGAAGGTGACAATTTTGAATATCATAGCAAATTTGATGAATTCAGCCCATTTTCCACAATGAATTCATAGACTTACATGTCGGTTGACCCAAAAATACACTTCGTATATAATAGTCACATACATTAGCAACACGGAGAAACAAATGGACGACGAACAAGAATTTAAGATCACTGGACTTACCAAACGGCAAGTTGCCATGTTGGATGTCATGTGGACTAAGGGCAATACTGAAGAATACGAAGATTGGAAAGCGTCCCTGTCTGAATCGGATATGAATCTGGCAGACACATTACAAACATTACTGATCATGGAAATGCAAGAAAAGCAATTGCATCAGGTTGAAAAAGAAGCTAAATCCATAATTTCTAAAATGATGAAAGTAAACTAGGAGCCCACTATGAATTGTAACCCTACTCTAACAGCCGAAGAATTTAAAACCATCCACAATGCCCTGTGTGATATTCGATCAATTGCCAGTTCAATTGATGGCGTAGTTCGCGAAGCAATTACAGATAAACTAGATCGTGCTATCCGTGAATTTGAAAGCGGACTCCGTGGTGCATACGATCAGGATCATACTGCATTTGACAGGAAGTGTGCTCTATTCCAGGATATCCAGGAAGGCAGTAAATTTACAAGTATCTGGAGCATTTACGAAGTTGAAAATTTTGCCGACACTCCGTTCCCGGACGCAGAAACTGTATTGTATCAGGGTGTTGAAGAAAAGCTCTACGCAACAGATTGGCATGCACTTTGGGAAGCCGCAGATCGCGTGATCTGTAAAAGCGGGGACGAGCACCACATTTATATCGAAGCATTTTCCCCTAACCCCAAGAATCCAACCCAACTTTTGCTGTCTACAGGCAGTTAAAACGGTTGACCGATAAATCCAGGTAGTGTATACTGTATTACAGTGAAAAATAAGGAAAAAACAGTGGATAACTTCTTAATTGCAGTAGAATTTGACGCAGATTCAAGCACTTACAGAGCCTCTTTTGCACAGGGAAATGACGTGGAACTTGACGCAAATAACTATTTTGATGCGGTGCTTGAAGCGGCGCAAATCGAGGTAGACCAATAAATCCAATCCATGTATAATAGTTGTATAGTAAGTAATAAGGGGCAGGAAATAGCCCAGTTACAAAAAAGCAACAAAGCAGTTGTCCAGAAATTCAAGTTAGTATATAATAGTTGTATTGTTTAATTAATTCAGGAGCTAAAATATGAAAAACGCCGCTTTTATTCGTGTCAAATCTGGTGCTTATCGCACTACTGATGTGTCCGGTAGAGTGTTCCAACTGGTAGAGCAGTTCAAACAAACTGCCAAGGGTGGGTATGTTACTGTTAAAAATGGTAACCAATTCCCGGGCTTCCCGGCTGACATCCGTGTTAAAGTTAACGGCATGGCGGATTACGAATTTGTTGCAGAAGGTGAAGCATCCTTTCACGAGACGTTTGCGGATGTAGAGACGTCAAATACGCAATCCGATGAAGAGCGTATTGCTGAAATTCGACAGCGTTTTGAAATTTTGGATGAGATGACTACTGCCGCTACGTCAGGTGACATCCGTGCAATGATTGTAAGTGGCCCTCCGGGTGTTGGTAAGAGCTACGGTGTTGAACGCATTGTTGAAAAGGCATGCTTGTTTGATCAAATCTCAGGCAAGCGCCTCCGTGCAGAAGTGGTTAAAGGTAGCACAAGTGCCTTGGGTTTGTATTGCCAACTGTATAAGTATTCTGACGCCAACTGTATGCTAGTGTTCGATGACTGCGACAGCATTTTGCTTGACGACGTGAGCTTGAACTTGCTTAAAGGTGCATTGGATTCTGGCAAGAAGCGTAAGATCAGCTGGTTGTCTGAGAGCCATGCATTGCGCCGTGAGGGTGTTCCGGATAGTTTTGAATTTAAGGGAAGTGTGATTTTTATTACTAACCTTAAGTTTGACAAGATGAAGTCGCAGAAGCTTCGCGATCACTTGGATGCATTGCAGTCACGTTGTCACTATCTGGATTTGACGCTGGACACCATGCGTGACAAGGTGTTGCGTATTAAGCAGATTGCACAAGACGGCGCATTGTTTGACGGTTACGATTTTGAACCGGAAGTGCAAGACGAAATTATTTCGTTCATGGAAGTGCATAAGAACAAGTTCCGCGAAGTAAGTCTGCGTATGGCGATTAAGATTGCAGACTTGCGTAAGAGCTTTCCGCTTAAATGGAAAGCCATGGCAGAAGTTACTTGTATGAAGCCTGCTAACTAGTAGTACCTTATAGCCTAGTTTTAGCTCCGGGCTATAAGTTTTACCCTGTATGGAAACGTACAGGGTTTTTTTATTTTAAAGTGTGCTATAATATACAATGGTTAAATTTACTTACGTTGAAGAATATCTCGAGGTTATTACAGGATATCGAGATATAGTAACAGGCAAAACTACTACCAACTGGCTGTTCCAGATGGCTCCTATTATTAATTTGGCACGATACGATGTTAAGGTTCTCGAAAGCATGACGTCCCATGTAACAGGCGGCGGAGCATTAACCGAACGCCAAGGGGAGTTGGCCTTAAAAATAGTTCTCAAATATCAACGCCAATTGGCACAAAAAGGAGTGGATGTTAGTACTGTTACCAGTCCACAGTGGCGCATGCCATTGCGTAAGATGGATTATAGTCGTTCGCTGTCCTTGCACAACGACACACTAATTGTAAAATTTCCTTACAATGCCGAGCTAATAGAAAATATACGTGACTTTACTAAAGTAAGTAGAGGGAAATGCGTATTCAACAAAGAAGCTAAAGTGTGGGAAGCCGGATACACAGAATATAATTTAAGTTGGTTACATACCTGGGCAACCACTAATAATTTTGAAATAGCACATGATGTCAATTCAGCAATGCAAAAAATACTTGGGATTGAGGAAGTGCTATATGCAATTGAATTATATCTTGATGGTGATAGATTAAATATACGTAATGCTGCTCAAAGTTTATTAGATTATATAAATGAAAACGCAGGCGGCTTTGAGTTGTCTAATTTAATTAAGCTGGTTGATGTAAGTTCAGTATTTGGATATACGATTGACACGGATCTAGCTACTGCAATATCAAAAGAATACGGAGCACGATTTTACAATTTGCTAAGTAACAAACAAATCAAAATTAATCCAGATACATTTATGGCGTCCGATGATTTTGAAAGTATCATTGACTATGCGGATATTGTTCAACGTTGGCCAATCATAATATACGAACCAGATCTATCGGGTCGTATGCTCAATAAAATAAAAGCAATACGAAGCGAAGTGTGGCAAAATAAACAACAAAAGAATCCAACAATAGATCAAAAATTTAAGTATATACATACTACAGTACCAATCCGTAATATGAATTCTATTCCTTTAGTAATTAGTAGTGCTGGATTAATGTTTGGAGGAGATAAACAGCTCATGTTACAGCGGACCGAAAAGGTTGTGTTCTGTGCAGTTGACGTGTATACTAAACAGGTTAACCCTAAGGTAAAAGATATTGCAAGCTAAACTAATAATCCGAGATGAAGTTAATGTTAAGATTGAAGGTCTTGATTTAACTACCCGCAAGAAACTTGTATCCAAATTTAAGTATGATATTCCGGGCGCTAGATATTTGCCCGCAGTTCGTCTTGGTCGATGGGATGGCAAGGTTGCGTTCTTCCAACTTGGCGGCAGTACATACATCAACTTGCTACCCGAGATCATTCCGTTCCTTGATGAAGAAGGATATGATATAGAAGTAGTGGATCTACGGGAATATACCACGCAATATAACTTCACGCAAATTACAGAGGATACGTTTGCCGATACAGTTTGGCCAAAAGGACACGAACGTGCCGGGGAACCAATCAAGTTTCGCGACTACCAAGTTGAAATTCTAAATAACTTCCTTGCTAACCCACAAAGCGTACAGGAAGTAGCAACAGGCGCAGGTAAGACTATTATCACAGCCGCATTAAGCAAAAGCATAGAAGCGTATGGGCGTAGCATTATCATTGTACCAAACAAAAGCCTAGTGACTCAAACCGAAGCTGACTATATTAACCTTGGACTTGATGTAGGTGTATATTTTGGCGACAGGAAAGAGTTTGGAAAAACACATACCATATGTACGTGGCAAAGTCTTAACATCCTTTTAAAGAATACAAAGAACGCTGAAGCAAATGTTACCATTGGCGAGTTCATTGAGGGTGTAGTATGTATCATGGTCGATGAAGTACACATGGCCAAGGCCGACGCCCTTAAGACTCTATTGACAGGCGTTTTTGCAAGTGTGCCAATTCGGTGGGGATTGACAGGAACCATACCAAAAGAAGACTATGAGCGCACTAGTATATTTTGTGGACTTGGTTCTGTAGTAGGAACACTGAGTGCAAGTACGCTGCAAGAAGCAGGGCATTTGGCCAATTGTCACGTAAATATAGTACAGCTTGTGGATAGTGTAGAATACAAAGATTATCAAAGTGAATTAAAGTACCTAACAGAAACAGAGGAACGATTAGACTATGTTGCTAACTTAATCAAGTCAGTTAATGCAACAGGAAATACCTTGGTTCTAATAGATCGTATTGCCACGGGTAAGCTATTAATTGAGCGATTAGAAAATGCTGTATTTGTTAGCGGGTCGACCAAGGCCAAGGAGAGAAAAGATGAATACGATGAGGTTGCTTTCAGCAGTGATAAAATTATTGTTGCTACCTATGGCGTTGCTAGTGTTGGTATTAATATACCTCGTATTTTCAATTTGGTGCTTGTTGAACCGGGTAAATCCTTTGTACGTGTTATACAATCAATCGGGCGTGGCATTCGCAAAGCGGAGGATAAGGACTTCGTTCAAATCTGGGACATCACCAGCACCTGTAAATTCGCAAAAAGACATTTAACTAAACGTAAGCAGTTTTATAAAGAAGCGAACTATCCATTTAGCGTAGAGAAAGCTAACTGGCAATGAAGACATTGTACTCATGCGGTTGTAGTTTTATGAGTCAAGACCTCAACCTCAAAAATGTAAAAAGTTTTTTAGACATTTATTGTGAACAAAAAGGATTTAAGCACGTTAATTTGGCACGTAGTGGTTCCACAAATTTTTTAATCAGATTGCAAGTAGAAGAAGCTATTAATCAGAATGCCGATTACATAGTGTTTTCAGCAACAAGTAATGACCGCATTGACTTACCTATTATCAGCAAAAGTCAAGATATACATTGGCCAGTTACTATTCGAGATATTGAATACCGTGGCTACCATAGTTCTAGCGAGTTACTCTTCAAAGATAATGATGCCAAAATAATCAGTGATAGCATTAATAACTGGACTGATAACAACAACGGGCACGGTAATAATCGCCGTAAGGAAGTAAATGTAGATACAGTGATAGCAATGAAGCATTATGTTGCAAATCTACATCATTTTTTATTAGACCAACAACGAGATTATTATATCGTATCAGATGCTATAAGAAAATTACAGCAACTGAATAAAGAATTTTTGTTCCTTCGTGGTCCGATGTTTTGTGATTGGGCATGGGTTGGCGGCAACTTTTGGGGAACCAATTGGGATTATGTACATAGACCACAACCATGGGACGTTCCGTTGGGCACAGTGGATTATACAGTAAATCATAATCCGCAAGAAGCACATGATATGTTTGTAGCAAGTATGTTGGAGTTAACTCCGGGATGGAACAATGAATAAAAATATAATAATTCATTTCCCAATGGGTGCAGGAGGCAATCTATTACGTAACATATTTTCGTTGAGTCCAAAATACGAAATGTTATCGGAAGATAAAGCACCCATGGAACAACATCTTAAAGAACAGTTTATGCTTGGCTATTATAGTCAATCTATAAATTCGGACACGTGGTTAAAAAGAGAATGGTCTATTAGACAAGGTCTTTATACCAAGTATTATGAAGCAGGACTTCCTACATATTGGAATCCGGAATCATTGATAGCATACGACAATCACGGCGCCATTTTAATTAAAGATATAGGTAATCATCTATCCCATTGGGATAGATATAAAATTAACGAAGGTACTATTACCGAACAGATAAGCCCGTGGGCTCTACAAGATTGTAGTCATGTTTTTATCACAACAGACAATTTAAATTTACTAGCTGAGATTTATAATAGTAAAAATCCAACCATTGATCAGTTTGTTAAATTGACAGATTTTAATCAACGGTACCAAGAATTTTTACTAGTCAATGGTACATTGCACAATAATTTACTTAAACTTTCAGACTGGTTGATACAAAACAACAAACAGATATACAATATTTCTGTGCAGGATTTATTTACAGATTCTGGACATATTGCAATACGCACCCTTGCTGCGAGCCTTAACTTAACAATAAATCAATCAGTAATACAACAAATACATCATCTATGGTTGCAAAGTACCCGTGAAGTGTATTATAATTACTTTAACAGGGACCTTACAATATGAGAATTTTAACGCTAGATAACACATCGTATCCAATGAATCAAATACCAGACGAAATTGACGAAGTAAGATTTTGTGTACTTGATAACAGCGATCCAAAAGAACCAGACTATTTTTATATACCATTGATTTTTCTTGAGTCATTTAATAGCCCAGCATTGGTGTTACGTATTGGTCCTCATACTGTACGTATGCCTGTGGATTGGCAGTTGTTGATTGGTGAAGCAGACTTTGGGGATCTTGAAGTTGTTCCGTTGACAAGTATTAACGATAGAGGCTTTAATGTATTTTGCTTTAACCCAAGGTCTAGTTTTAAACCAGAATTTCATCCTGTAGAGATCGTGGACATCTACCAAGATGTAAAATGGTACTTTCCCAAACTTAAACCCGGGCAGTTACTTGCGGTTCCGTTAACCGAAGGCCCAGAACCTATTTGCGCTTATTTTATTAAAGACATCAGCCGCCAAAGTGAGGTTGTTGATTACAGTAAGGTGTGGTGATATGAAACTATTATTTAATGAACACGACATTGGCGGAGAAGTAGTCAAAAATAACGACACGTATGTGGTCAAGGACAACAAGACATTAAAGAATATCGTGTTGAGCTCAACCTGTTTATACAGGGGAAAGATGACAACCGGCCATGCACATCCTGGGCAAGAAGAAGTATATATTTTTGCACGGGGTTCGGGCATTATGATTGTTGATGAGGATAAATTCCGTGTCGGTGGCGGAAGTATAGTGCTAGTACCAGACGGAGCATTCCATAAAGTTATCAACGATGGCGATACCAATTTGATTTTTAATTGTGTATTTGACGGAAAGCGTAACCACTAATGGGTAGACTAAAGCCCGGTGCTTCATACGTTTATGAAAGTCCGGATGAGGGCAAAAGCACGTATGCCAGAGAAGTTGGTGCAGCACCATCTGAGCGATTCCTAATTGGATATTCATTGGACATGATAGACCATTTAGAAAAAGTAGATAGGGAATCTCGTTGGCTGGATATCCTAAACGTAGCTGAAACAAACCCAACTCTTAAAGATGCAGTTGATCGTGCTATAGTTATATACGAACTTATCAAAGGAGAGGATCCCCCACAATGGCATCCCGTGTAACAGTCAATAATACAACATCAGCAGATGGAAAAACATTAATTGATCGTATTAGAGCAGATCAACTTTGGCACAATATCAGACGTAAGGCAGAAGTCCATCCTGCTTTACAAGAAGAACTAAATCGTGTTATAATGTTTTATAAATTACTTGACTCAAAAAATGACAATAGATAAACTAAACATAGCAAATGAAATGGCGGCATTTGATCTCAAGGATCGGAACTTCTTTGACGATTTAAACGAAGAAGAGAAAAAGAAATTTGCACCATTTTTAATGATTCGTTGGGGTGCCACAGTAGAAGGAGACATAGCTTCTCAAGTACGATACCTTATGGCTACAAATGAGTGTTTGAATACAAACTTCTTTGATATAAGCAGTAAGGAACATAAAAAATTGCAATGGCTATTGGCAACAACAGTAAGTCCCGGTGAAGGTAAAAAGTATCATAAATGGTTAGCGGCAAAGAAAAAAGATAAAGCAAACAGTAAAGGGGAAAAAGTGTTAGAAGAACTTTTCCCACATCTTAAACCCGATGATATTAAACTATTGGCCAAGTTAAATGATAAAGACAGTATTAAAAGTTTGGCTCGAAAGCACGGTTGGACGGATGAGCGAATTAGAAAAGACGTATAAATGTAAGTATTGCGAAAAAGCATTTCGTAAAGAATCAACTCTTGCGGCTCATTTGTGCGAGCCCAAGCGCCGTTGGCAACAAGAAAAAGAAGTAGGGGTACAGCTAGGATTAAAGTCGTACTTGCGATTCTACGAAGTTACACAGGGTAGTGCAAAACTAAAAAGTTATGAAGATTTTATTGCTAGTCCTTATTATAATGCTTTCATCAAATTTGGAAGATACTGTCAATCTATACGGTGTGTTAATTTCTCTAATTTTATTGATTGGTTACTCCGCAATAACAAAAAGATAGACCACTGGTGCAAGGATAGTATGTACGAGGAGTGGTTAATTGACTACTTAAAGAAAGAAGCAGTACAAGATGCTCTGGAACGGGCATTAAATGAAATGTTAACGTATGCAGAATCTCATCCAGAGCTCAAGAACGGTTACAACGATTATTTCCGCTACGGCAATAGCAATCGTATCCTACATCATATATCAACAGGACGTATTAGTCCTTGGGTTGTGTATAATTGTGCTTCGGGAGTTGAGTTTCTTGAATCACTCAGTGAAGATCAAGTTGGTATAATACTTGCATGGATTGATCCAGACCATTGGCAACGTAAGTTTAAAGATTACTTGGCTGATACTGAGTGGACTAAGGATACTCTTTCAAAGGCAGGATTATGAAATTTAAAGACAGTTATATAGTTGTACTATATATTTTATTGGTGATTATAATTGCATGGATAGTAATGCATCCATCACAATCAATGATAGATGCAATGGAATTTGCCCGATGAAATTTGAAGATATTTATTTGTGGGCGCTTGGGGTAATATGCGCTTTATCATTTTGGTTTGCAATAACAAATATACCCGAGTCAATGTCTAGGACATCGGGACTATGAAATTTAAATCAGACATTGATATTGACTTTGGTGATCGTACACAAGCATTGGCATTACTTACCCATACACCAGCAAGCATTTTACGTGATGGTAAATTAGTCAAGCACAATACTGGCATTTATGTAACAGATATACCCACAGACCCGTTTGCTAACATAGCTAGTTTAGATCATAAGGTAGCAGAAGATCGAGGTTATACAAAGTTAGACTTTTTAAATGTATCATTATATACCCAGATAAAGAGTGAACAGCATTTAATTGAGTTGATGTCTAGGGAACCTGCGTGGGACAAATTATATGAAGAAGAATTCTGTTCCAAACTTATCCACATAGGTAATCACTATGACACACTGGTTAAGATGCCCGAGGCAGTGAACACAATTGCCAGGATGGCCATGTTGTTAGCGATTATACGGCCGGGCAAACGCCACTTAGTGGGACGTACTTGGAAAGAAGTTGGAGATAGTGTTTGGGAAAAACCCAAGGACGACGAATACTACTTTAAGAAAAGTCACTCAGTTGCATACGCACATCTTGTAGTTGTAAATATGAATTTATTAAGCGATCTTACGAATTAACGTAATTGATTTTCGCTTACTGCGCTTAGACGCCATTTCTTTAAGACTTACGTAAGGCCCCATCTTAATTTCTACGTCTTTACTATTCATAGTACGTAAACAGACACGGAAGTTGGCCCAATCTTGCTTTAAAAATACGTTAATAGGTATAAGCCTATTACTTTCCCACCACCATGTTTCACCAAGTGCCAGAAATACTTTCTTGTGTGTGTCTTCTTTTAATAGTCCAAAATCGTAAATTGTTGTTATTACTTCATCAAAATTTTGTATAATGCCAATATATTCATTGCCACCGTATGTAACATACGATATAAATGGGTATTGGCTAAGTAATTGCTTGTAATGTTCTTCCACGGGTTTCCGATAAATATGTTTAAAGATAACCAATAATGCAGACTATCAAAACTTATTTATACCCAAATACAGCCGAGGTTCAAGTTTTTGACCCCGCAATATTTACAACAAGGAACCGACAAGTGTACAGCCGCCCAATCAAAGTCTACCAAGGTGTAGACAATCCAATCCAAGTCTTGGTCAAGAATCAAGATCAGAAAAAAGTTGATTTGACTGGCAGTAGTGTTACTGCAAGTATACAAGATCCAACCAATCAATTGACTGTCAAGAGCTATCCTGTGCTGTTTGGCGCAAATGTGGGCGGAAATATCCAGCTGGGACAGGGCACATTTACCTTTGATGCCAACACTATTAACGGCCTAGAACAGCGTTTTTACAAGCTGGCATTTAGTACCACAGTTACCAGCACAGACGTGACACGTCCAGTATACATTGATGACAATTACGGAGTTCCACTAGATTTAGAAGTGTTACCAGCTTACTATGCCAACTCAACACCACCTGCAGAATCAGACACTTACACCTTAGACGGCGGTTCAATCTAAGATGGCACGTATCAATATATCACAGATTTTAATGAAGCGTGGTAATACTACCGCGGCAAATACCTACGTGGGCCCACTAGGTGAATTGGTTGTAGACACTGGATTGCGTACTGTACGTGTACAAGACGGAGCAACAGCCGGCGGTATGAGCACGTTGGCAACTAATGTACAAATTCAAACATTATCTAACGCTATTGCCAATATAAGTGCAAATACCGGTGGCTTGTACAGCAATGCCAATGTGGCTGCTTACCTAACAACTCGGACATTTTACAGCAATGCCAATGTTGAATCTTACTTTGGTGCCAACCTTGGATCTTTGTGGTCCAACGCGGCCAGTCAGGCCAATTCAATACTAACTGTACTGAACGAAATTGACGCACGAGCCACGGAGGTCAGTGCCAATGTGACAGCAGCCAATTTACAGATTACAAATTTGTGGTCTAATGCTGGTGTACAGTCTGCCAACATAGTTACTTTGACTGCCAATGCTAGTTCACAAGCAGATGCTATCACCGCACTACAGGCCAACTTAGGTTCAACACAAATTTGGGCCAATGCCAATGTGGCTAGTATCACGGCCAACATAGGCAGTTTCTACACCTATGCCAACTTGAACTATGGCACCAGCAGTTATGCCAATGCCAATGTGGCCGCATACCTTACTGCTGGAACATCTCTGATTCCCGGAGTTACTCTACCGGGAAATGTATTCGTGGGTCCAACATCTGGGTCTGCAGGAGTACCAAAATTCCGTCCGTTGGTAACTAGTGATTTGCCAGATATAAGCGCAAACATTTCGAGTTATCTGCCCACATACACAGGCAACATTGCCGGCAACATTGTGAAGTCTGGATACACTTGGACATTTAGCAACACTGGTACCACAACATTCCCGACAGGAGTTAGATTATCAAATGCCAGGGGTGCAAACACAGTTAACTTTCTTACTGATGTTGATAAATCATTTCAGATTGAAACACAAACCAGTGCAACTAGCAAACTTTGGAACTTTACTACTGACGGCAATTTGACTCTGCCGCAAAATGCCAACATTAATTTTTCTAATGGTGTAAGTATTTTAGCTGGTATAACTGGAACATATAGCAACGCCAATGTGGCCAGTTACTTGCCAACGTATTCCGGCGCCATCTCAGCCAACATTGTTAAAAACGGCTACACCTGGACCTTTGGTACAGATGGTGCATTAACATTGCCAGCATCGTCTGGCCAGATTGGTAGAAGTGATTACACCAATGGTATTGATTTATATAACAATAACGGTGGTACTGGTTATGTGAGAATGAATTATGCCGATGAATCGGTTGTATGGGCCGATTCGGGTGGAGCACATGTTCAGACCAATGGCGCTAATACATGGGACTTTGGCACAGATGCCAATTTGACACTACCTCAAACAGGATACCTGCGAGTAGGCACAGGCATTGTGGCTGGATTTGCATCAAGTCCGGCTCCAGTCATTTCCGGATTTAGTAACATCAGTGCTGAGAATTTCACTTTCTTGGGCAATGGTGTGAACATCTTATCCACTGTGTCTGGTAATTATGGCAATGCCAATGTGGCTGCTTATTTGACCACAGCCACAATCACAACAACAGGTAACATAACTGCTGGCAATATTAGCGGCGCTGGTTCGGGTCTGACCGGAGTTGCGTTAAAAACAACAGGCTCTTGGACTGTGGCCACTGGAACAAATACTTACAGTTTTACAGTTCCTGTCAATGGAGTTTATCAACTGTGGGTTGAATGCAATATCCCCAATGGTATCTTGGCCTACAATGCCACTGCCACGGTGAGTAATAGTAATGTGCCTGTTGTAGGTGCTCAGTATGCTTGGGTATACACAGGTGGTGGAACTCCCATTGACTTTACCAGCATACCCAATCAGTTTACGGGCACTGGAAACGCCATAGTTCGTAGTAGTGTGGCTCCCAGTGCAACTACTAATAGATTTGACTTTGGTATCAACAACACCAGCGGGTCTAGCCAAACAGCCTACTGGGGCTATGTTAGACTTGACTAAGAACATATGATTGTTCTAATCTGTTGACTTAACCAAAAACATCCTGTATAATTTACAGAATGTTGAACTCTATTCAAGACGCAGTCAGACTCATTTTACCTAATAAACGTAAAACCAACGCCAGTTCGGGTTGGATTAGTTTTATGGCACCTTGCTGTCACCATAATGGCGAATCAGCAGACACCCGTGGTCGTGGAGGCATGATCCTAAACGCCGATGGCGGCACAAGCTATCATTGTTTTAATTGCAATTTCAAAGCCAGTTACGTTCCCGGCAGACATTTAACATATAAGTTTCGAAAGCTACTCGGTTGGTTTGGCGCAAGCGAAAACGAAATCAAACGATTGGTAATTGATGCAATCCGTGTTAAAGACATAGTATCACCGGATACAGTAATAGAAGAAGTAGAACCAATTGACTTCAAACCACGACCCTTGCCCGACGAGGCACAGGACTTTTTTACATTAAATACCTTCTATACATTAAATGACGATAAAGACGTCCCGCAAGGATATCACAATGCGGTTCTTTATATTTCCAACCGACTGATTGATTTCCAAAAGTATCCGTTTTATTGGACTCCGGAAACCCAATACAATTTACATAAGCGTGTGATTATTCCGTTTACCTGGAAAGGAAACATAATTGGATATAGTGCCAGAGCGTTTGATGATACTGTGAAACCCAAGTATCATTCTAACTATGAAACTAATTACGTATTCAATGTGGATAAACAAAAGCACGACAGCAAGTTTGTTATCGTGAGCGAAGGCCCATTTGATGCCATGGCCGTAGATGGTGTTGCTGTGCTGAGTAATGAATGTAGTGAAATACAAGCCGACATTATTGATAGTCTAGGACGAGAAGTTATCGTGGTGCCCGACGGAGATAAATCTGGTAAAAAGCTAATTGATGATGCATTGGAATATGGTTGGTCTGTGAGTTTTCCAATTTGGCATAAGGATTATAAGGATGTAAGTGAAGCAGTGGAAAAACTGGGTAAACTATTTGTACTTAAAAGTATAATTGAAGCCAAAGAGACCGGACGTCTTAAAATTGAGTTATTACGCAAGAGGCTATATAATTAACAATGACTAAAAATGTCTTACTTGTTGGCTGCGGCAGTAAATCTGGGTTAGATCTAACAAATTCGTTCTTACAAGCTGGTTACACAGTTGATTTAATCTCATCAACTGAAGTTGATATTTTAAATACTAGACAATGTCGCATTGATTGGTCTAAACTAACTGTGGCACAGGTTGAGGCATTTTTAAAAGATAGTCCTGTATATGATGCTATAGTGTTTAATCAAAATGCTAGAGCACTGGCAACAGATTGCTATACAACAGATAGATTTAAAACTTTAGAATTGTGGAGCATTGAAAGGGTATGGAATCAAGCATACTTTAATAATTGTATACTGCCTTTTCATATTATACATACACTGGGCTCACGTTGCGCCAGCAATACTAAGGTAGCATGGATGTTGTCGGAATTAATTTACGACCACCAACCAGGAGTGGGATATGCAGATTACATAGGACATAAGTATCAAAATTATGTTTTAATGAAATCGTTTAGTAAAAAGCATAATTCTTGTTTTGTGGGTATTAATAGAGGTCGTATAAAAATAGTTCCAGCGGATGTTGTAACTTTATTGGAATCTAAAATAGCCAGTGGCAAGGTATTTTATAGTAATGGTACAGAGGATATAAATTTTAATCGGATGATAAATGAGTAAAGATTATAGCGCAGATTTACAAAAATTGTTTTTAGAAATGATGATGCAAGATGCACAGAGTTATGTGCGGGTACAGAATATCTACAATCCAGAAAATTTTGATCGCAGTCTCAAGGCTGTGGCACAGTTTATGAAAGAGCATTGTGATAATCATAAAACATTACCCACGTATGAGCAAATTAAAGCAACAACAGGAGTAGAACTAAAACCAGTACCCGATCTTGTTGAAGGTCACGTTGACTGGTTTTTAACTGAGTTTGAGGGATTTAGTAGACGCAATGAATTGGAACGTGCTATCCTAAAGGCCGCTGACTTGTTGGAAGCCGGAGATTATGATCCAGTTGAAAAACTAATCAAAGATGCAGTACAGATTAGTTTGAATAAAGACATGGGTACAGACTATTTTGAAAGTCCACGCACACGTATTGACAAATACTTTAACAGTGGCGGCCAAGTGAGCACAGGTTGGCCCACTATGGATAAGATCTTGTATGGTGGTATGAGCCGCGGAGAACTAAACATCTTTGCCGGAGGGTCGGGTTCGGGTAAATCGCTTGTTATGATGAACATAGCATTGAACTGGTTACAAGTTGGACTCAGTGGTGTTTATATCACCCTGGAACTTAGTGAAGAACTAACTAGTTTGCGTACTGATGCTATGTTGACTGGCATGGGCACAAAAGACATTCGCAAAGATATAGATACAACAGAGCTCAAAGTCCGCATGGTATCCAAGAAAGCTGGACAGTATCGAGTTAAAAGTTTCCCGGCACAAAGCAATATAAATGCTATACGCAGTTACTTGAAAGAAGTACAAATTCAAACTAACATTAAAGTTGACTTTGTTATGGTTGACTATCTAGATTTGTTAATGCCAGTCAGTATCAAAGTCAATCCCAATGATCAGTTTATCAAAGACAAATATGTTTCAGAAGAACTGCGTAATCTAGCAAAAGAACTCAACGTACTGTTTGTGACAGCATCGCAGTTAAATCGTAGTGCAGTAGAAGAAATTGAGTTTGATCATAGTCATATTGCCGGTGGTATTAGTAAGATTAATACAGCAGATAACGTGTTTGGTATCTTTACCAGCCGTGCCATGAAAGAACGTGGTCGGTATCAAATCCAGTGTATGAAATCTCGTAGTAGTACTGGTGTTGGTATGAAAATTGACCTTGAATACAATATTGAAACAATGCGTATTACTGACCCAGGTCCAGAAGGGCAAGATAGTTATAACGGTGGTGGTGGCCCGCCAAGGATTGCAAATAATATTATGAATCAAATTAAAACCGGTAGTAGCGTGGCCAAAGCGGCAGGTAATGTTGATACAACCGGTAACATAGTTGATACTAGCACTGGTGAAATAATGGGGAAAGTTCATAGCGAAGTACAAAGTACTAAACTCAAGCAAATGTTAGCGGGACTTAGAGCAACTACAGAGTAAGAGAACTTAGACAATCCGAATAAATATAACAAACTGGAGTTGAACTTGCAGAAAAGAGCCCGTAGTATACTTGACGAATTAGACACGTTAATCGTACACAAAGATCGTGAAAATCTTGTGGAAAGCCGTGCCACCCAC